>PPYE01411953.1_pt1 | contig 124337 bp, 100 predicted proteins | sample 1559881 | NCBI WGS metagenome assembly PPYE01 (sample SAMN08240022, study PRJNA423297) | Human gut metagenome, whole genome shotgun sequencing project.
AGATTGTACTCCCACTGAGAAAGACTTGTTATTACTCACCACTTGCAGAAGTGGGAGTCTTCTCGACTGAGATAAAACACGCCGATGAAAATATCCTATCCCCCCCTACTCTACCACCCCGCATTCATTACATAAAACAAAACAACAACCTGCATCACAATTATCAGCGGCATTCCAACCGTAAAGTAGTCCTTTTGTGTCTTGTGTCGGAACAGATACATAGAAATGAGTCCGCCCACAGATCCGCCGGCAAATGATAATCCAAGCAGTGTCACGATTTTGATTCTGGAACGATTTGCTCTGGCATTGACCTTATCAATCGCAAATACGATAAATGTCACAAGATTCATGATCCCAAGATATATCAGCAATATCCGGTGTTCTGCAAAGAACTTCCAGAATGCAAATGTAAAATGCTCTGCATGATGTCCTTTGAAAATCAACAGCATAATCACCTGAATAATGAAAATGCATATAATAAACACCCGAGACATCATATTTTCTTTTTCCGCTTTCCTGTCAAAAAGTAAAATCATAAGCAGCATACCCGCCGAACCGCCAAGTAAAGATACCATCGTCACGATCACATCTATCCGCCCGTTTGCGGTATGTCTATACAAAAGCAGATTTATCAGATAGGCCAATGCACCTATTGCATTTACCACCAACAAATAATATTCCAATTTTCCAAATTCTATCATTTTTTCTCTGTTGCCTTTCCGGGAAAGAGTTTTACACCATTACAAACTTACAAGGTTCTCAAACAATGCCAATCGTGAAGTGGTCCTATGTCAAGATTTAGTACAAGTTAAAATGAGTTTTGCCATAATGAGATCCTCCTTCAGGGCAATACCATAGTTAGTGATGCCTGCTGGTAATGGATAGTTCAGATCTTCGCACTTCTTGAATGCTCTCAAGAAGTCATTAACGCCAGACTTGCAGAAACCAGTCTGACGAGCTATTTCGCTACCGGACATTGATAGCGCGTAGTGTTTGATACTGATGTCCTTGTAATCCAACTGCATACATTATCCTCCTTAAAATGATGTATTCACCATCCCTGAGATGGCTACTATCATTATAAGGATTAGATTACACAGGTTGGTAGCAATTCGGCTGTTCAGAAACGAAAGGTTCTGCTAGACAAAAGATTACGGCGGCTACTGTTTCCGGTAGCCGCCGCATAGGTTAAGCTGTTCTCTTACTTGTTATACTTTTTCTTTCTGCTGACAATCGTTGTACCAATGGCTGCACCGCCGCTGACGAACAACAGGGCAATCCACAAAGCAAGGTTGCTTGTGTCACCGGTCTGGGGAGATTTGGAATCGTCTTTCAACTTCGCCGTTACGGTGTCGGCTTTTTTGATTTCCTTTGTAGCGTCCTTGTCGCTGAAATACTTGCCACAGCCGTCGCAGTACCAATACTCGATATTGCCCTCGGCATCCTTGGTCGCCGCCTTTGCCGGGAAGTGCTTTAAATTGGTGTGGTTCTTCGGATCAAGCTCACCGTATTCCGCACCGCAGACTTCGCACTTTGCCTTGTCCTTGCAGGTCGCTTTCCCGCCGGTGTGCTCAGTCAGCTTCTTGCCGCAATAATCACACTTGTGGTCTTTGTTATCATCTGCACACTCGCTGATTATATAATCGCAGATATCACATTTATGGTCTTTGTTTGCATCGATGCAATTCTCCGTTTGCGTGCCTGCAGAGCATCCGTCAACGGTGCAGGTGCGGGTATGGGTGCCGTCTTCGTTTGACGTCCAAGCGCCCCAGTTGTGGTCCAGCGCATTGCCGGAGAAGAAGGTCGCCTCATCCGCCGTGCCCTCGGAGCTCAGACCGCAGACTGCGCAGGACTTGTAATAGATTGCCTTTTCGGTACAGGTTGCAGCAGACTTCAAATACTGCGCCTCTGCTTTTTCGGCAGTGAAGCTGTGTGCCGCCATCTCGCCGTATTCGCCGCCGCAGACCGTACAGACAGCCTTGTGCGTGCAGGTCGCCGTGCCGTCGTGGCAATTCTCGGTTTCCGTATGGCTGGTGTCACGCTTACAGATTCGGGTGTGGGTCTTTTCATCGCTGTTCTGCGTCCAAGCGCCCCAGTTGTGGTCCAGCGCATTGCCGGAGAAGAAGGTTGCCTCATCCGCCGTGCCCTCGGAGCTCAGACCGCAGACTGCGCAGGACTTGTAATAGACCGCCTTTTCGGTACAGGTTGCAGCAGACTTCAAATACTGCGCCTCTGCTTTTTCGGCAGTGAAGCTGTGTGCTGCCATCTCGCCGTATTCGCCGCCGCAGACCGTACAGACAGCCTTGTGCGTGCAGGTCGCCGTGCCGCCGTGGCAATTCTCGGTTTCCGTATGGCTGGTGTCACGCTTACAGATTCGGGTGTGGGTCTTTTTATCGCTGTTCTGCGTCCAAGCGCCCCAGTCGTGGCCCAGCACATTGCCGGAGAAGAAGGTCGCCTCACCCGCCGCGCCCTTGGAGCTCAGACCGCAGGCTGCGCAGGACTTGTAGTAGACCGCCTTTTCGGTACAGGTTGCAGCAGACTTCAAATACTTCGCCTCTGCTTTTTCGGCAGTGAAGCTGTGTGCTGCCATCTCGCCGTATTCGCCGCCGCAGACCGTACATACAGCCTTGTGCGTGCAGTCTGCCGTGCCGCCGTGGCAATTCTCGGTTTCCGTATGGCTAGTGTCACGCTTACAGATTCGGGTGTGGGTCTTTTCATCGCTGTTCTGCGTCCAAGCGCCCCAGTCATGGTTCAGCGCAGTATTCGCTGCGGTAAACGTATCAGCGTCGTTGGTGCTTACTTCACCGCACGCACAAGATAGATAATACACCGCGTTATTGGTGCAGTCCGCAGGAGTTTTCAGCGCTTCGGGCTTTTGAACCTGCTGTGTGTAGGCGTGCACATGGATCGGCGTCCAGTGGGCGTAGAGGGTCTGCGTACCGAACACTGTCACGGTGGTGTCTTCCTTAATCTCGGTGCCGCCGTCCTTTTCCGTGTACCAGCCGGCGAAATCGTATCCCGCATAGCTTGGAACCGGAAGTGTACCGTAGCATTCACCGGTAGACAAAGACTTGGTTTTGTCCGCTTCGTCCAGCGTACCGCCGTTGGGGTCAAAGGTCACCGTAAGAGGCCGCGCAACCGCGCCGGAAACAAGGTACAGCTTCTGGTCATCCTTATACTCCACGTGGGCATTGGTGTCATCCGCGAAAAAGTAATTCGCGTAGTCTTTTTTATAATCATTAGAAAATGCCACGGGGTAGCTGGTATTCGCGGTGGTGACGCCGATGGACGCGCCTTTGGACATACCGATCTCGATGGTCAGCGTCTTGCCGGAGGGCAGATACACATTGTTGGCCTTGCCGGAAACCGTGTTGTTCTGCACGAGGGGCTTGTTTCCGACCCTCAGCTGGCCACTGTTGCTGGGGTTGATATAAATGCCGCCGCCATTGCCGCTGGCTTTGTTATTCTCGATTTTACCGCTATAGAGTTGGCAGACCGAGCCGGTGCGGTAAATATATACGCCGCCGCCGTTGCCGGTGGCCGTATTGCCGGAGATCTCGCCGCCTTGCATAATCAGCCACGACGGCTCCTGATTCAGATAGATGGCGCCGCCGTCGCCGCTGGTGTTTCCGGTGATCTTGCCGTCATAGAGATAGAACATGCAGTCCTTGTCAAGCACATGAACCGCGCCGCCCTCCTTCGTGGCCCTATTACCGGAGATCTCGCCGCCCCGCATGTTGAGCGTTGTCGACTGATTAGAATCTTGGCGCAGGCAGATGGCGCCGCCCCAGCGGCTTGCTGTATTGTTGCTGATCTTTGCGCTGCCGGAAATATTGATGGTTCCCCAGCCCATCAGAATGGCGCCGCCGTCCAGGCTGGAGGAATTGCCGGTGATCTGCGCGCTGCCGGAAATGTTGATCTTCCCGTTGCCGCGCATATAGATCGCACCGCCGCCGGCATTGTCGCTGTTCATGGTCGCTGTATTGCCGGAGATGGTGCCGCCGGTCATATTGATGGTCCCGCCGGTGGTGGAGAAGAATGCGCCGCCGTTCTTGGCAGTGTTATCCTTGATGGTGCCGCCGTACATATTGAAAGTGCCGCCGGTGGTGTTCGGCATGTTAGCATTGAATTTCCGGAAAATGGCACCGCCGTAGTTCTTGCCGTTGTTGCCGGAGATTTCACCGCCGTACATATTGAATATGCACTGCTGGTCATCCAGAGCGATGGCTCCGCCGCCGCCATTGCCGGTAACTTTGCCGCCAGTGAGCTTGCCGCCGAACATATCCAGCGTGCTGTTATAAAGGTAAATGCAGGCACCGCCCCAGACATTCTGCGTCGCGCCCTTGATGGTGCCGCTGCCCTGACAGTCACAGAGGACAAGCCGACCGCCGTTTTTGACCTGAATCTTGGCTGTGCCGTTGCTGGCAAGGGTCTTGCCATTCAGGCACAGATATAGTGTTTTGCCATCCACCGTCAGATGGCCGCTGAGGGTGGCGTTCCCCGTCAGGTAGACGTAGGCGGTATTGTTGGTGTAGGAGATGCCGCTCGTGCCGTTCCACGGCTGATAGGTCACATCGGAGTGGTTAGTGTGATCGCCCGCTGTGACGCTGCCGCCGCAGTAGCAATGGGTGTGGTCATTCGCAGTCTGGGGCGCGAAGGCAGTATCCGGTTCGCCGCTTAGTGCCATAAGTGCGGCAACTGCGGCATCATAGCGGGTAAAATCGAGTACCGCGAAATCTTCATCAGAAAGCTGTACCTTCGCCTCGTCAATGGCTTCTAACTGCACTTCTACGTCCGCCGCATTATCTTCGCTGATTGTTTCCGCTTCCGGCAATGCGTCGATCAGTGCCTGCACATCTGCTGCGGTGATGGCCGGAGCGTCCTTGGACGTACCTGTCTGTCCGCTTTCTTCTGCGGCATATTTCCCGCAGTTTTCTGCCAAAGCACCCTCTGCGCCGCAGACAGAGCACTCTGCGTTCATTGCTTCTGCCGTGCAGGCCGTTTCGCAGGTGCATACAGGTGTTTCTTCCGTCTCGCTCTCAGCAAATGCCGTGGTCGGCACAAGGCAGAGCACCATGCACAGAGCGAGCAGGATGCTGAATAATCGTTTCTTCATCTTGTTACCTCCGTTTCGCCGTCCTTCGACAGCTTAAAATCGTATTTCATTTCCAGCATGGCAAACAGCTTATACATAACCTTGGTGGCGATTGCCTTGATATCCAGTGATTGAATAAAGGCAAGCACCTTTGCCTGCTCTGCCTCCGATACACGATACACCCGCATTGCCGCCGTCAAAAAGCGGCTGAGCTTGCGTTCCAATGGAAAATGAATATCACATTTTCTCGCCATATAGCTGCGCATCAGTCCCGCCGTGCCGATTTCCATCTCGTAAAAGTCGCTCTCGGTATTATCGGGAAAATCTTCACCAAAAATCTGCTTCAGCTCTGCCGTGGTATGCAGGTAAATATATTCCGATGTGTCAGGCAGGGAATAGGCTTCAATGTAGATTTCACGCAGGTTCTCGTTCAGCTCGGTCAGGGTCAGTTGGATCGCCGTTTCCACCGCATAAGCGTAAACCGGCGGCAGCTTGCTGTCTGCAATGCCTCTTGCCACGCCGAACTGTCCGCCGAACATCGTTTCAGTCAATTCCAGCAAAATTCTGTCCTTGGTCGGAAACAGATTCAAATAGCTTCCCCTTGCTACGCCCGCTTCGTCCACGATCTGACTGACAGAGGTGTTTTTATACCCTTGCTCCAAAAAGAGACGGACGCACACGGTCAGTATTTTCCTCTTTGTTTCACTGCTATCTCTCCGCAAATACATCACCTCCCATCAAATGTTTTAGTATGTGTACTAATAATATCATAGTGAGAACAAAAAGGCAAGTGTATTTGAAGCTTTACCTCCGTAAATTGTGACTTTTCCGCAAACGCCGGCTTCTTCCATTACTCACAGAACTTTATGACTTCTTGAATACTACCCGAAAAGGAAAAGCCGCCGTCTGTTGACAGCGACTTTTCTTGCATAGTATTAACAGTATATAAGCTCACTCGAAACGATTTCCATAGCAACACTGCGGATGTTGTTCATCCTCTGCACTCACAGCATTTGATTTTCCGAAAAAGAGGGCTTCCATTACGCCCTCTTTTTCGGAAAGCTATTTTACCAGCCGAGAAAACATTGCTTCTGCCTGCCGATCAATGTCAGCAAGATAACTGTTCAGTTTGCCGCTGGTTAGCAGATTGATGTAACGCACCTTGTGGTGGTTTTTCAGATACCGACGGTGCCGTTGTCCCTATATGCCGATATGCACTTCGCTTTCCTCCGGCAATTTCAGGCAAGGCAGATAATAGTCGCCTTGTAACTCATACCAAATCCCGTTCTTCTCGCTATAGATGTACTTGCCCATTGTATGTTCCTCCAAATAAAGATTTTGCTTCAAAATCCTCTCCGCTGTCCGCTAAATACTGTGTTTTGAAGTTTTGTCCTCATCTGGGTTCACTTATGTTTTACACCATTACAAACTTACAAGGTTCTCAAACTGAATAGTTGGTTCTAGAATATAAATAGTACAAGTCAGAATGAGAATTCCTTATACAGTATTTCATGCTATGATGTATGTATGCACTCGAGGAGAATCTCATTATGGCAACGCACTATGATAAACAGTTTAAAATTGATGCCGTTCAGTATTACCATGACCACAAGGACCTAGGACTTTTATTAAAATTGTCCCTTTATTCCTTTACAAACACTATCAATACTGTCAGCAAATAATGTTTCTTCCGCAATTCCAAATATTCTTAATTCTTTTAATATTTCCTTTTTTATTTCTCTCGGAATAATAAGTCTTCCCGAAACACAAGATGTATCTTTAGGTATTGCTTCTATTTCTTTACAAAAATATTTTTTTCCCTGCCCAGAAGTTACCTTATTAGGAAATAATATATATCTTCCACCTTGTACTTGCTGACGCATACTTCTTACTGGTGCATATATAAATATCGGTTCCTTTATACACTCCTCAATCCACTCTGCCCGATACTGATTGTCATCATTCTTAAATAACCTTTTTTGCTCCAAAAAATAAGATTGTTCAATAATATTATCATAAAAAAAATCCAGTTCACACATCGATGCTTTAGTAAATTTATAACTTTCTGCAATTCCATTATAAATTGGATATGAAGCAATATCTAATTCATTATTTTTGAAACATATAACTTCACCAGCCGAAACATTTTCCGATTCTTTCTCTACATCACAACAAGCGAAATATAACGCAACCAATGCATTTTCTGTTATATCAAGTAACCTTGTCGGGACACCATGATGCTGTAACAATGCCAATAACTCTATTGGCATTAAATTCTTCGAAAAAACATCAGGAAGCTTATTTTGAGCCAGCTCAATCATATCACGTTCTTTCTCAATCCATTCCCGTTTACGCCCGAGAGATGGTATTAAATCATAATTTTTATTGGACTGTCCACGAAACAACATTACTTCTTTTTTATCCCCACCGTTGTCTATTAATTCTTTCTGTTTTTCACAAACCACCTTCACATATTCTGACAGTGAATTTATTTGTCTTTCTATCAAATTATCGCCTCCGCAAATAACATCGTGTTTTATAGAATCCATTCCCCTGTTTTTAGATCAATAAAATTCTCCAATTTAATCTTTCCTTCAAAATCTGCACCGTACTCCCCCGCACAGGTTTGTTCATCAAATTTAAAACTGATATTATAATATTTTCCAGTCTTCGTTTTTCGAATCAAATTATTATCTATCATAAAACAAATCACACGTTTATGATTTTCTACATCATCTCCATTTAGATAAAAACACACAACTCCTGTACTCACTTGCTGTACATCCATATCCGTACACTTGCATTCATAACATACCTTTTCTTTTATCGCTTTCTCGCAAATATCCATTGCCTTTCTCTGATCTTGAAAGAAAAACATCCATTTACCACACTTTTCCGAATTTAGTTTGCCTTCTTCGCCTGAGAAATACCAACACCATCCATTCATTTTAAACATCTATTCTACTCCTTCCCACTCCGTATAATTTATATCCTATCATTGCATAAAAAACAGATCCCTTCAGCCTCGGTGAAGGGCTACTGATATTATATTAGTTCCCGCCCTCAGACGGGTCAGGAATGTCCTTTCCTCCCTCTAAAAGAAATTCCGTCAACAAAGAATTCACTCTGTTATTTACCCGAAACAAGGGAACCTTCTTACCTTCCTTCTTCGTATAATATTCCACCGCCTTTTCTTTCACTACGGTTGCTTTCAAAGCATCAAATCGACCATATTCATTCAGATTATCTTTTGTCACATTGCTGTCCAACATCTGATAAACTAAACCTTCTTCTATTCCAAAATATCTATGCAATTTGTGAACCTGTTCATTTTTCACATTATTTCGATATTGATAAATATAATCCTGGAATGTTACACCTTCTTGTAACTTCACATCCCCCGTTTGCACGTCATGCAAAAATAAATTCGCGTACTTCTGTTCTTCTTGTGAAAGAAATGCAAAAGATTTATGTAATTCCTCCAAAGTAGCATCTAAAGTTTCCTGTGAAATATCAGGCTGTTCCAATTGCTTCTTCCATTTTTCAAACCGTGAATTCATATAATTATAATCAATGACACCTGTATTCTGTTCTGTCAGATACGGATCAATAGAAAATGGTACTTCTCCACTTCCACTATTTTCAGAACCCGGACCACGCAACTCTTTATAACGCAATAGTAATATATGATACTGATTTTCAGTTGCCAAAACCTCTATGGTTTCTTTGTTTTCAACATCATCTACCGTCCGTTCATAGGTTTTCTTTTCCCATACAAATCCCTGAATCTGTGCTGCCTGTAAATAAGTCGAAAATTCACGGAACAATTTTGCAAATTTTGCTTTTGCGGATATATCGTCCGGTACACGATCCAATTCTGGAATACCAGCACATTGAAACAAATCAAACATTTCCTTGAATGTTTGATTCATATGTTCAATATTATCCGGTAAATGATCTGCAAACAATCCTCTTGGCCGGTCACCTGAGTACAACTTTACCGCATCTTCAATATTTCGTTTCATTGTATGCGGCATTCGATAATAGCGAATAGATCCAAACGGTTTTTCGTTGATGTTAAAAAGCCGGTTTGTTCTGGAAAAAGCCTGAATCAAATTCTGATAAACTAACACCTTATCTAAATATAATGTATTAATCCATTTTGAATCAAATCCCGTCAACATCTGGTTTACTACAATCAAAAGATCAAGCTGTTGATCCGGTTTAATACGTTCATACGGCTTCTTATGAGAAAGTCGCGCTGCTACATCCTTTTTGAACTTTGCATAACCACCGATATCAAAATGCTGATCATATCTATCATTATATTCAATCAGCATATCTTTTAATCCGTCCTCTTTGTCCAATGATTTCTGTCCACCCTGATTATCAATTGTCGGATCAAAAAGTCCTGTCACCCGAAGGTCAGGCATTCGTTTTCGAAACTTTTGATAGTATTGAATTGCCTCCGGAATGCTGCTGGTTGCAAAAACTGCGTGGAACTTATTACCTCTGCTCATTGTCAGCCAGTTTTCAGCAATATCCTCCACAACAGCATCCTGATAGGCCTCTGTCTCATACTGTTCTTTTGGGCAATAATCCTCGATTCCTTTCAGATAAGATCCATCCTCTTTCTTTTCACCAGCCATTGGAATGTCCTGTTCCGACATAAACTGATAATACTTTTTACTCTTTGCCGGATCTGCAACTGCCTCTTCCACAGAATTTGCCTTTGCCTGCTGCAACGCAACCACCTGTCGCAACTCCTTATCACGGTAAACCATTACCATAGACGGATCAAATCCCAATACATTTTTGTCTCGTATTCCATCCGCAATACTGTATCTGTGCAATTCATCTCCAAATACATCTGCAGTGGTATTTAATGCTTTCTCATTTTCTTCAAAAACAGGTGTTCCCGTAAAGCCAAAGAATAATGCATTTGGAAACGTCTTTTTAATATTGCTCAGCATCTCACCAAACGTAGATCGATGACACTCATCAATAATAAATACCAAGCGCTTTGACTGCATATCTAACAGGTCTTTCGTCTGCATTTTGCTGGCCGCATCTTCCCGGATATTACTCATTTTCTGAATGGAAGAAACGATCAATGTGTCTTTTGGATCAATACTTTTTAATTTTCCAATTAAAGCTACGGTATCCTCCGTTTCCTGAATATCATCTGCATTATCCGCAAATGCACGATATTCTTTCAAAGACTGCGTTCCAAGTTCAATTCGATCCATTAAAAACACCACTTTATCAGCATCTCTGGAATTGGCAATCAACTGCGCCGATTTGAAAGAAGTCATTGTCTTTCCTGATCCTGTTGTATGCCAGATATAACCACCTAATTGCTTTCCTGCTGTCCAGTCATTTTTTGAAACTCTGTCAGAAATCTTATTTGCTGCATAATATTGATAACTACGCATTACTTTCAAAATACCATCTGAATCATCCGCAACGGTATAAAAACCAATAAGCTGATGTGCCATCGGTATTGATAAAATAGTAGATGCAACTTTTCTCCAGTCATTAATCGGCTCATTGTTAAAATCTGCCCAATGGAAGAAAAAATCTGAGTTTAACTTGCCATCTGGTCCCGGATTTGCAAAGTATAAAGTTTCATCCGGATTCATTGCAACAAAAACCTGAATCAATGAAAATAATCCCGTAAAAACGCCTTCATGTGCATATTTTCCAATTTGATTACATGCTTCAGACACGGGAATTCCGCTTCGCTTCAACTCAATATGAAATAATGGCATACCATTAATTAACAACATCAAATCTCCGCGTCTATCCTGTAACACCTTTTGATGTCGTGGAAACAACGGTTGCTGCACAATCTGATAACGGCTCTGTCCCGCCGCAATTTCCATACGGTCATATATTTTCAGACTTACTTCTTTTCCATAATGTAACGTATCCTTTGGATTTTTTCTGGTAATCGATACTGTTTTTCCATTAATAAAACTATTTAAAGCTAATGGCGTTCGTAATCGTTTAATCTGTTCAATCAGTTCATCCATTTCTTCCTGCAGCAATGGACAATCATTCAAACGATCGATATCCCTGTTATTTTCAAATAAAATATCCGCCCAATTTTGAATTAACTGTTCTTCCGTCGGATGCTGAATCACCTGCTTCTCCCAACCATTATTCTGAAGTGCAGTGATAAGTGCCTGTTCGAAATCTGCTTCTTTATCAAATCCAATCATATTTTTTCTCCTAAAATAGCCTTTTAAATACAAATTTTTCTTTCGTTGGTGAAGAGTGATGAGGTGGTCAAGACTATCAAAATATTTTTCTAAACAGTCTTGTTCTTCTCTGTTTATAGGAATATTAACAGTAATTTTTCTAATATTTTCCATGCTTAGTGCCGGCTGTGATGAAGTTGCAATCAACGGAAAAATTACCTTATTTTTAAAATTATCTGTCCTCATATAATAGCTAATGAATTTTGGTGAATCATCACTTTTAACTCTAATTCTTGAAACATTCGGTGCAAGATAAAATCTATCATTTTCCTTGATTAAAGCTACTTCTCCAATAGTACCAACATACGTAAACAGAATGTCACCTATAAATAACTTACTACGACTCAGTTTAGAAAAATTACTTCCATCTATATATTTAACATCATCTAAAATCAACTGGCCATTTTTTATGTTCAAGCCTCGCAATGCGATAATATTACCCTCATCTGAATAGACAACGTGTTCAGTAAATTCAAAACCTGCAAGTTTTGTTATATCAGCTAGTTCTCCCAACTTACGCTGTTCCCAATAAAAATGTACTTATTAAGCAACTATCTGTCCATCTTGTCTGAAAATTCTTTTTAAATGTTCTCATTTTAACTTACGCCCTTTAAAAGAATTAGTATATATTTTTTCACTCTTGTTAAAGTGTCTGTCAACATCATTTTTCCATAGGAAACATATGCTCTAACAGAGATTTTTTAACTTTTTTCAATTTTTCTAATTTTCGCTGGTGAAGAGTGATGAGGTGGTCTAGGTCGGAAAAATAATGACCTAATTGAACTTGTTCATCTCTTCTTGTGGGTAATATAACTTCCAAATCTTCTACACCTTTTTTAGTCAGCTGTGGCTGTGCACTTCCAAAGCTTATAAAAGAAATTTGCGACTGTCCTTTACTAGATTTCATAAAATGATAAAGATATTCTGTTTCTATCTTTTTCTTATTTCTTAAAATAAGCATTCCAGAGTTAATTCTTGCATACGGCACAAGGCTTGAAATATCGGCATTATACCAAGCTATATGACCAAGTGAACCTCTGGATGTAACAACAATATCATCTTCTTCCAACTTGCCATTACCCATGCTATTAGATTTTTCTTCAGTAATAAACTGATTATCCTGAAATAAAAAACCATCATTAGTCACATTGGATGCATTTAAGAAAAGTGTATGCCCACTAATATCAAAATCATCACTTGTAGGATAATTTTTCCCACGATCTCCATCTAAAACATCCACCAAATCAATCAACTTACGCTGTTCCCAATCATCAGTATATCCGTCAAATCGTATTTTCGGAATACTTTCAGCATCCCGCGGAAACATTTTTTCCAACATCGATTTTTTCATTATTTTTATTTTTTCTAACTTTCGCTGGTGAAGAGCGATAAGATTACTTATACCATGTAAAAGCTCACCAATTTTCACTTGTTCTTCTTTTGAAGGAATCATATACTCAAGCAAAGATATAGTTGTCCAATTGACATAAATTTGCGTATTTCCTTGTGCTTGTTTTATGATTTTTTCTCTTATATTTGGAGCATTTAGCATTTCATAAAGGAATACAGGATCATACTCATCTAAGTTTATTTCAATACGTTCAGTCCGCTGATTATATACATAAATGCCCGATTCTTCAATCAAAAGCACTCTTCCGATAATATTTCCAGATGTAGTTTTATCATTCAATATCATCGTTAAATCGTTTAGATTTAAAACACGGTTACTGGTTTTATCAGATTTAATTGCCCTTATTCCTTGGTCATTGTATACGCTATTTTCAGAGTAACTTCCTATGCTGATCACCTTGTATACTCCATCTTCGGAAAACTCAGATTCTATGGATGTTCCGCCAGTTGCTTTTCCGAAATCCTCTAACTTACGCTGTTCCCAATCATCATTGAATCCTTTGAACCGAATTGCGGGCATCTTTGTATTTTTCATCAAAATTTACCTCCCAACAATTTCTGGAATTCACGAATTGCAGCCATGTCAGCTTCACTTCCTGTCAATTCGGACATCATTTCACACAACGATGCCTCTGATTCTTGGATTTCATTTTCAATGTTTGCATATGTGTCTTCATATTTTTTTGATAACGCATTAATTGACTTCTGAAGTTTATCCACACAACTATAAGGAAGTCTCATCAGCTCATCACAAATCGGCATAATCCATTTAAGTTGTAATAATTCTCTTACATTTTCTTCACTTAGATTCTCAATCACTTCTTTTGTCTTTAAATGCAAGTCTTCTTCCGCTAATTTAATTTCAGATTTTAACTGTTTTTCTTCTTTATTCAGATTGGTCACTCTCTGAAGTTTTAAAATCAAAGAATTTGCTTCTTTTGTCTTTTGCTGTTTCAATGATTTTATAACTACTGCCACATTTTTCACGACAAATGCATCATTTGTATCATTTAATGCATCAGAAATCGTTTCCTTTTCTTCTTCCGTCAGTTCCTCTAAAATCGAATCCAATTCAGACGGTATTTCCTGCAATTCAGATTTTTTATTATCCAACGACTGTAATTCGTCCGATAACAATGATTTCTGAACTAATTCAAATGGAAGTAAATGTCCTTTCCATCCTTCCTGTACTTCTGTATCGTTCCCATTTTTCTTTTTCACAACCATGTTCGGGTCAACCTGTCGAACGGATGCTATCCCTTCAGCCTGAATTATTTCCAAATCTCCGGAGATTTTCTCATATCCTGTATAGAAAATTTCATATGCCTCATATTTATCCACTAATGAAATATGTTCAAACCTCTGTAAAAGATCTGAAACAAGCTGTTCCTCTGTTTTTACGACAGATAATGTTTCTGCCCCATCAATCAGGATATTCGATAACATATCCTTCAGATCTACAAAAGTATCCCGGTATTCTTCCTTAAATTGTAATACATCTTCGTTTTCTGAAATTACATTTTTCAAATTGCCTGCTTTCACCTGTGCATATGCACCATCCGTTGTAAATAATTCCTGTTTTAACGATGGAAATTCTGTCCAGTATTCATTCAGTGCAGCAAGTTCCGTTTCTGGAATTCCGCCAAACATAGATGCATACAAATCCCAACTTTCTGATGGTTCGAATGAATCTACATAACGTGGTATATTTAAATTATAATCATTCGCCCTGATTTCTTCTCTGCTGACTTTTCTGGAATATTTAGGCACATCAATTCTTCCGGTAGCTGCATCTACAATTTTTCGAATATCACAGGCGCGAAGCTTATTATTTTTTCCTTCTTTGGCAAATCCCTTTGATGCATCCACAATCATAATGTCAGTATTTTCACGTTTTTGGCGCAACACCATAATAACGGTCGGAATACTTGTTCCAAAGAATATATTTGCCGGTAAGCCAATAATCGTATCAATATTATTCTGTTCAATCAGATTTTTACGAATTTCTCCTTCTTCTCCACCTCTGAATAACACACCATGCGGAAGAACGATTGTCATAATTCCATCTGGTTTTAAATGATACAGATCATGTAACAAGAATGCATAATCTGCCTTTGATTTTGGTGCAATACCATAACGTGCATAACGTGGATCATTTTCTTTTCCATCAGGATCCCAACGTTGAGAATAAGGCGGATTACTTACAACAGCATCCACATATAGTGGATCATAAGTTGCTGACGGATCTGCGTCGTCAAAATATGGCCAGTCTTCCTCCAGAGTATCGCCATTTCTTGTTACAATATTATCCGGCAGGATTCCTCTCATAACTAGATTCATTCTGGTAAGATTATAAGTATTAGATTTTAATTCCTGTGCATAATAACGGATGTGGTTCGAGTCATCCATATATTTTGCGATCGCATGTCCTATATTAATCAACAACGATCCTGAACCAGATGTCGGATCATATATTTTGATTGCTTCATGCCCTTTTAAATGGTCTGCAACAATTTCTGACATCAGCAAAGATACTTCGTGAGGTGTGTAGAATTCTCCTGCTTTCTTTCCAGCATTTGCAGCAAACATACTAATCAGATATTCATATATAAAGCCAAGAACATCATAATCCTGTTTTCCATCCATCGGTATATCATTGATCAACTGAATCAGGTCACTAACTGCTTTTGTCTGTGATTTCGTATTATCACCCAATTTGCTCAATCCGGTTTCCAATGTATTAAAAATCCCTTCAAATACACGTTTATGTGATACAGAAATCAAGCGTGTAAAGGAAGACAATGCAGTTCTGACATTATCCACGCTAAAGTCTGGCCCCATCTGAATCCAGGTAGAAAACATATCTTTATATGCAATAAAATATCCCAGACTTTGTTGGGCATTTGCAACAGTTTCTTCGTCTTCCTCGTTTACATATTCCTGAATATCCTCTGGTGTATAATCCTGACTCAACAGCCAGCGTTCTTCCTTGTCAGACAGATATTTATAAAAAATAAATCCAAGAATATAATCTTTATACTCATTTGCTTCAATCTTTGATCTCATACGATTTGCGGATTCCCAGATTTTTGCCGCAAGTTGTTGTTTGTTCATATTTTTTAATCCTCTTTCTTGGGTATATCATTCCAATAAGCATTTTCGCTTTGATTCAGTATAACATATTTGATTGTAATATTCCTTAGTATAAGCCTAATCTATTTCAAAATACTCCTCTACAATCTGATTCAACACTATATAACATCTTTCCCCACGTAAAAAAGGAGCTGAGATTTCTCTCAACTCCTTCATTTCATTACATATTCTGCTAATTAGTCAACTGCGATGATCTCTTTTTTATTGTAAGAACCGCAAGCTTTGCATACTCTGTGCGGAACCATGAGTTCGCCACATTTGCTGCATTTTACTAAAGTCGGAGCAGACATTTTCCAGTTTGCTCTTCTTCTATCTCTTCTACCTTTGGAAGATTTATTTTTTGGACAAATAGACATTTCGTTACACCTCCAATTTATCTGAATCTAAGTGAATTGTTCTGAATCACACTCAGTAGATTATACACAGAACAGCACTTCCTGTCAACAGATTTTTTGTATTTTGTGTAATAAAGTTTCAGTTCACACGTGCCATTCGCAAAACGCCCTTCGGGCTTCTCCGTAGCTGCGCTCCTATTTTTGCTCATAAAAAGGCGCTCCCTTCATCACTATGTATTCAGGTAATTCCTCATGCAAGCATGGTCATTACCTGAATACATGTGATGAGTGAATTGAAACAATTACTTTACTAATGCTACTGTCTCTCTTGCAATTGCAAGTTCTTCGTTTGTCGGGATTACACAAACTGTTACTTTGGAATCCGGTGTGGAGATTACGATATCATTGCCTCTCTTGCCATTTGCTTCCTCATCTACAGTAATTCCGAGGTATCCAAGATATGCTAATACTTTAGAACGAACGATTGGCGCATTCTCACCGATTCCTGCTGTAAATGCGATCACATCTACACCATTCATTGCTGCTACATAAGAACCGATGTATTTTGCTACGCGGTAGCTGAATACTTCGATAGCTGCTGCTGCACGCTCGTTTCCAGCTTCCATACCTTCCTCAAGGTCACGGAAATCACTGGAAAGTCCGGAAATACCCTGTACACCGGATTTTTTATTTAATACGTTCATAACGCCTGCGATATCAAGGTTCTCTTTTTTAGCGATGAACTCCATGATAGCCGGATCAATGTCACCGGAACGTGTTCCCATTACAAGACCTTCCAACGGTGTAAGACCCATAGATGTATCTACACATTTGCCGTTTAATACAGCACTGATGGAAGCACCGTTTCCAAGGTGAGCAACGATGATCTTGGAATCGTTAAGATCTTTGCCAAGGAACTCAGCAACATGTTTGGATACGAAGCTGTGACTTGTTCCGTGGAAACCGTATCTTCTTACTTTATATTTCTCATAGTACTCATATGGAAGTCCGTAGAGGTATGCTTTCTCCGGCATTGTCTGATGGAAAGCGGTATCAAATACACCAACCATCGGTACACCTGGCATCAGTTCCTGGCATGCATGGATACCGATTAAGTTTGCCGGATTGTGAAGTGGTGCAAGGTCATTACACTCTTCTACTGCTGCAAGCATCTCCGGTGTGATCACTGCAGAAGAAGCAAATTTCTCGCCACCGTGTACGATACGGTGTCCAACTGCATTTACTTCTGCAAGGCTTGCGATTGCGCCTGTTTTCTCATTTACAAGAGCGTCAAGTACAAGCTGGATAGCTTCTTTATGTGTAGGCATCGGTGCCTCTGTAATCTCTTTGTCAAGACCTGCTTTCTGATATGTAAGTCTTCCGTCAATACCGATTCTCTCGCAAAGTCCTTTTGCAAGTACTGCCTCTGTGTCAGAGTTGATCAGCTGATATTTCAGTGATGAACTACCACAGTTGATTACTAATACGTTCATTATTTATGTTCTCCCTTCATTTTTCCTTTGACTTTTCGTCAAAATACCTGTCCTATCCATTATATCTCAATTTTTTTGTTTCGCAAGAGGTTACCAGCTGGTTTTTTGTATGTTTTTCCTCTTGCATCTGTTTTCGTACACTGGTTTTTAGTCAAAAAGACAACTCTCCTCTGTTCCCTCGCAAATATGTTTGTTTTTCTGCATATTTCATGCTATGCTTTTTGTTATAATAAAATGTAGGCTGTACGTCTGCATTGTTACAACGGTCACTTTATCCGCATGACAAACAATCAGAAAGATTCAGGAGTATCAGATACAATGAATGTCACAGGAATTATCGCAGAATATAATCCGTTTCACAACGGACATGCATTTCATATAGAAGAAACAAGAAAAAATACGGACGCCGATTACTGTATTGCTGTTATAAGCGGCAGCTTTGTCCAACGTGGAGCCCCGGCTCTGGTAAATAAATATGACCGGACAAAAATGGCACTTGAACATGGCATTGATCTTGTCATTGAACTGCCTGTAATTGCTGCCACTTCCAGTGCGGAAACGTTTGCTCAGGGAGGTGTCTGCCTGTTGGATAGCCTCGGCGTAGTATCTCATATCAGTTTTGGTGCCGAAGCAAACACAACTTCGGATATCGATATGCTGGACAAACTGGCTGATTTTTTTGCATTTGAGCCACCCGCATTTCAGAAATATCTGGATCTGGAATTAAAATCCGGATGCAGTTTTCCAGCTGCCCGGGCAAAAGCAGCTGTTCTTTGTTTGCAGCAAATGGCTTTCGATTCGATGAATGCAGACACAGTTGCTCAGCTTGTACAATTGCTTGCTTCTCCGAATAATATTCTTGCCATCGAATATATGAAAGCCATTCGTCGTCAGAACCTTAAATTGACACCGTCTGTTGTTACACGAAATGGTGCAGGTTATCATGATACTGATACAGATACAGAACTTGCCAGTGCTTCTGCCCTGCGTAAGTTTATTTTTCAGGATAATTCCTGCCAGGAAACTGATTCCGAAGTGCTGAATCAAATGCTGACGCGCACGGTTCCTGATTCCGTTCGTGAACTGCTGCTGAACGCATATAAAACCCATGCTTTTTTGCAGGAAGATGATTTTTCTGACCTGTTATATTATGAACTTCGCCGCAAGTTTCTGCATTCGGCTTTCTCTGATTCCGATACCGAATACAGCGATTTGGAAAAGCGTATTGCAAATAACTTAGAAACTTTCACCTGCTGGTCTGATTTTGTATCAGATTTAAAAACGAAAAACCAGACCTATACAGCCATCAGCCGTCATCTGCTGCATGCCTTCCTCGGCATTGATGCAGAACTTCTGGCTGCTGCAAAGAACTGTCATTATGCACCATATGCCCGCATTCTAGGTTTTCGAAAGGATGCTTCGCCTTTATTAAAGGAATTGCAGGAGCACAGTCAGATTCCGTTGCTGCGCAAAATTGCAAAGGAACGTCAGTCACTGACACCGGAACAGCAACAACTTCTGGATCTTGATGTTTATGCCAGCGATCTGTACAATCGTATTCTGTTTTCAAAAACCGGTATCCAACGGAAAAATGAATATCGTCAGCCTCTGATCATCTTATAATTAGTATACATGTAAAGCGGACATTCACAATCCGCTTTCGCTACTTGCTCATGAACGCACATCAACATATCTTTTGCATTTTCAACACTGTTCCGCGCATATTCCATGGCGCCATTGGTTTACCATCTTGCAGTAAATCTTGCACAATGTACAATTTCCCCTTCATTTTTGCATTATCCAGAATCATTTCCTTCATTTTTACTCGTTATTTATTTAACATTGTCATTATTTTATATTTTTTTGAATTATTTTATTTTTTCTCTTGCATTTTTCTTTCAATTTCCATATACTTTTAAACATGGTGTCAAACATTCGGCACTAAGGGGAAAATTTTCAATAATTAAGAAAGAGTTAAATCAAAGGAGTATGACACATGAACAATCAGGTACAGATCAGAAAATTTAAAAAAGTTCTGGTAGCAAATCGTGGTGAGATCGCCATCCGTGTATTCCGAGCCTTAAATGAGCTGGGAATCACAACCGTCAGCATTTATTCCAAGGAAGACCGTTATGCACTCTTCCGTTCCAAAGCAGATGAATCTTATCCGCTGAATCCGGAAAAAGGTCCGATCGATGCCTATCTCGATATTGATACGATCATCAAGATCGCACTGGCAGCAAATGTCGATGCTATCCATCCGGGTTATGGATTTTTGTCAGAGAATCCGGATTTTGTAGATGCCTGTGAGCGAAACGGCATTGTATTTATCGGACCTTCCAGCCAGATCATGAATGCAATGGGCGATAAGATTTCTTCCAAAAAAATGGCCATTGATGCGCAGGTACCGATTATTCCCGGTGTTGATTACGCGATCAAAGATATTGACACAGCAACAAAAATTGCAGCAGAAGTCGGTTTTCCGATTATGCTGAAAGCTTCCAACGGTGGTGGCGGACGCGGTATGCGTATCGTAAACACGATGGAAGATCTGGAAAAAGAGTTTAATGAAGCAAAAAATGAATCCAAGAAAGCATTCGGCGACGACAAGATCTTCATTGAGAAATACCTGCGTGCACCAAAGCATATCGAAGTACAGATTTTAGGTGATAATTACGGAAATGTCGTTCATCTGTATGACCGTGACTGTTCCGTACAGCGCCGGCATCAGAAAGTGGTAGAATATGCACCTGCATTTTCTATCCCGGATGAGACCCGTCAGATTATTTTTGACTCTGCGATCCGCCTTTCCAAAGCAGTTGGCTACCGCAATGCAGGTACTCTGGAGTTCCTGGTTGATGCAGACAACAATCCATACTTTATCGAAATGAATCCTCGTATCCAGGTGGAGCATACGGTCAGCGAGGAAATCACAAATATTGATCTGGTGCAGTCTCAGATTCTGGTAGCGGAAGGTTATCCGCTTGATTCAGATGAGATCAATATCAAATCTCAGGACGATGTTCACTGCGATGGTTACTCCATCCAGACCCGTGTCACCACTGAGGATCCTGCAAATAACTTTATGCCGGATACCGGTGAGATCACTGTTTACCGTTCCGGTTCCGGAAAAGGTATCCGTCTTGATGGTGGTAATGCCTACACAGGAGCTGTCATCTCACCTTACTACGATAGCCTTCTGGTAAAAGCAATCTCCCACGACCGCACGTTTGCCGGTGCTGTTCGCAAATCGATCCGTACCTTACAGGAAATGCGTATCCGTGGCGTAAAAACAAATATTCCGTTCCTGATCAATGTACTGCATCATCCGACCTTTGTTGCCGGAAAATGTTATACAACTTTCATTGAGGAAACACCGGAGCTGTTCCAGCTCACACAGAGTCAAGACCGCGCAACCAAAATCATTGAATTCATCGGTGACCGTATTGTCAACTCCCAGAAAGGTCAGAAACCGCACTATGAAAACCGTGTGCTTCCAAAGTTGGATCAGTCTAAACCAGTATACGGTGCCCGTGACGAATTCCTAAAGCTTGGTGCAGAAGGTTTTATGCAGAAAATTCTGAAAGAAGATAAATTATATGTAACAGATACTACTATGCGTGATGCACAGCAGTCTCTGATGGCGACACGAATGAGAAGCAAAGACCTGTGCGGCGCTGCCTATGCTACAAACGCATACATGCAGAATGCTTTTTCTGTCGAAGCATGGGGCGGTGCTACTTATGATACAGCATACCGTTTCTTAAAAGAATCTCCGTGGAAACGTCTGGAACTTCTCAGAAACCGTATGCCAAACACTCTGATCCAGATGCTGCTGCGTGCTTCTAATGCCGTTGGATACAGCAACTATCCGGACAATGTTGTTCAGGAATTTATTAAAATCTCCGCTTCCCATGGTATTGATGTGTTCCGTATTTTTGATAGTCTGAACTGGGTTGAAAATATGAAAATGCCGATTGATGAGGCATTAAAAACAGGTAAGATCGTTGAAGGAACCATTTGTTATACCGGCGATATCACAAGCCCGAAAGAGACAAAATACACGCTGGATTATTATGTAAATATGGCCCTTGAACTGGAATCCTTAGGATGTCATTCCATTGCCATCAAAGACATGGCAGCACTGTTAAAACCGCGTGCTGCAAAAGAGCTCGTAACTGCTCTGAAGAAAGAACTTCATGTGCCGCTCCATCTGCATACACACGATTCTACCGGAAATGGTGTGAGCACTGTTCTGATGGCCGCCGAGGCAGGTGTAGATATCGTGGATCTGGCCATTGAATCCATGTCTTCCATGACAAGTCAGCCTTCCATGAATGCGGTTGTAGAAGCTCTGCGGGGAAGCAAACGTGATACGGGTCTCGATTTTGAGGAACTGGATGAGCTCAGCCGCTACTACGGCCGCATCCGTAAAGTTTACGAGCAGTTTGAAAGTGATATGAAAGCTCCGAATGCCGAAATTTACAAATATGAAATTCCTGGTGGACAGTATTCCAACCTTTTGGCTCAGGTTACAAGCATGGGTTCTGCAGATGATTTTGAATCCATCAAAGCATTATACAAAGATGCCAATGATCTGCTTGGAAATATCGTAAAAGTTACTCCGACTTCGAAAGCTGTTGGTGATCTGGCCATCTTTATGTTTAAAAATGGCCTGACAAAAGAAAACATCCTGACTGCAGGTGCCGGACTTTCTTATCCGGATTCTGTCGTCTCCTACTTCCAGGGTATGATGGGACAGCCTTACGGCGGATTCCCGAAGGAGCTTCAGAAAATCGTTCTGAAAGACATCGAACCGCTGACAGACCGCCCGGGTAAATCTCTCCCACCGGTTGATTTTGAATCCATCAAGAAGCATCTGGTTGAGAAATATAATTATGGTGATAAATCAGAAGAAGTCATGAACCAGAAAGCGATCAGCTATGCCCTGTATCCGAAGGTTTATGAAGATTACTGCGAGCATTTCCAGATGTACAATGATGTAACCCGCCTGGAAAGTCATGTTTACTTCTACGGATTACGCAAAGGCGAAGAGACTTACCTGAATATCGGTGAAGGAAAACAGCTTCTGATCAAATATCTGGAGGAAGGTGAACCGGATGAAAATGGTGTTCGCACTCTTACGTTCCAGGTAAATGGTATGCTTCGTACTGTCAAGATCCAGGATAAGAATCTTGAGATCAAAGCTGACCGCAAGCTGAAAGCTGACAAGACAAACCCGCAGCATCTTGGTTCTTCTATCCCAGGTACAGTTGGAAAAGTTCTTGTAAAAGAAGGCGATGCCGTAACAGAAAACATGCCACTTCTCACTGTAGAGGCCATGAAAATGGAGACAACTGTTGTATCCAAGATTACCGGTACCGTCGACAAGATTTATGTTCAGCAGGGAGATACCGTATCACAGGATGATCTGTTGATATCCTTCCATATTGCGAAATAAAAACATACTTCCGAAAACGAAATTAGTATAAAGAAAACAACATAGCAGACACGGGCGCTTTTCTATCGTCTTGCTATGTTGTTTTCTTTTTACATTTTTTCGTTTTCTACGTTATGGAGCCGCTAGCGCAACAGCTTCTGCTTACACGCCCTTATGAATGGCATCAGCTCCATAACGCTTTTTTATTTTTGCGATCGCATCGTCTAAACTTGCCAGTTTTTTCTGTTTCTGTGCTTCTTTTTCACGCCTCAGTTCTTCCTTTTTTTCCTGCTCCTGATACCTTGCCAGATCGAACAGACTGATCTGTGTCGGTTCTTCTTCATCCTGCAATTTTGTGGTTCGGATTCCAAGCAGACGGATTGGTTCGCCATCCCAGAGTTCATCAAACAGCTGACAGGCACACTGATAGATTTCCGCTTCCTCTGCTGTCGGTGTCAGTATCGTTGTCTGGTGTGATACGGAACGAAAAGATGCATATTTGATCTCCGTGCTGATCTGTGCTGCCAGAAAATGATGTTTTTTCAGGCGCACTGAGACACTGGTCGCCAGTTCTTTTAATACAGCGTATGCCTCTTCTTCTGTCTCTGCATTGTTTGCCAGTGTCGTGGAATTTCCCACACCCTTTGCTTTTGGTCTTTCTTTTACAACCTGTCCTTCATCGATGCCGTTTGCGTAATTCCAGAGCATTCCACCATGGCTTTTCAGCCAGCTTTCTACTACTGCCTTATCCGTATGCGCCAAATCTCCAATGGTACGGATTCCCATTTTCTGTAGTAGTTTTGCACTGCTTTTTCCACACATATGTAAGGAACCAATTGGCAATGGCCAGAGTTTTTTCTGGATTTCACTTACATATAAAGTGTGAACCAGATTTGGCTTTTTGAAATCCGATGCCATTTTTGCCAATACTTTTCGATCTGAAACTCCAACATTTACTGTAAACCCAAAGGTATCATATACACTGTCCTTGATATAAGCTGCTGCTGCCTCCGGATTCGGAAACTGACTTCGAATTGGTTCAAAAGACATATAACACTCATCGATGCTGACCTGCTCAATTTCGTCACAGATACTACGCAGGTGACGCATCAGTTTCTGACTCATTTCGCGATAATAGGTGTGATCCGGTGGAACCATCACAAGTGTCGGACACTTTTGAAATGCACTGGCAACGGTTTCCGCTGTCTGAATTCCAAAGGCTTTTGCCGGGATGGATTTCGCAACGACGATTCCATGGCGGGTTTCCTGATCTCCGCCTACAATGGACGGAATCGTGCGCAGATCCAGTTTACTTCCATTTTGTAATTCACGCAATGCACTCCAGCTTAAATAGGCGGAATTTACATCAATGTGAAAAATGATAGAATTATCGTTTAATATCATAATATCTCCCAATGTCCACTATATCCACTGCCAATATACTTAATATTATTCATCTCCTTTATATGTCGCTTTATCGTCCTTGTACTTACCTCTAATATTTTTGACATTTGTTCTGTACTTACCTTACCATCTATCTTTATTAAATTTATAATCTGTGTATCCAAATCATTTGAATTAACATCTTGAGTGACATCTTGAGTGACATCTTGAGTGACATCAAGTTCTAGCTTTTTATCATATTCTGTTGCCTCTCCAATTAAATCTCTAATATTCATATAGATACTCACCCTCTACATTTTCTTTTTTATAACTGTGCCTTTATCCATGTCGCTAATTTTTTTCGCTTATATTTTTTAGCAAAATCAATTGGCTGCTTCCCATCAAATGTATGTAATTTTAAATCTACTGCCGGCAGCTTCATCCAAATATCATATAGTGGATGCAATTCTTCTTCTGTAAACGGCAACGCCATCATCAGTTCAATCGGAAGTACATTTTTCTCCCCTGCCTGATTAGGATCCGCACCTGCTTCAAACAGTTGTTCACAAAGTTCTGCTGTCTGCAAAACATCGTAATTTTTTCTTCGGAATAACATATGATATGGCCCATCAAAATCTCTGGTTTTCTTTTCTAAAATACAATTTTTCTTTTCCTTATTACATCTTGACAATAAAAACGAAGATATTTCATAGCAGCTTCCCATATCCGGATTAGACAGTGCATAGTATATCAGGCCTCTGTCATAAAAATACTGCATTTCATCATCTTCTCGAAATTTCTGTAAAAATTCTTCTGTTGTTCCCCACGCTGCAATCCACGCAATATCACGTTTTACTATGTGTTGTAACTTGCCTGAGGAATAAACCTTTTGAAAAAGCTTATCAGCAAATAACTCTGTATCAACAATACTTTTCTTCTTTCCGTTTTCTTTTAATGTAATTTGAGGAATTAAATCCGAAATCTGATTCAGATACCCATAGTTTTCAGGATAATTTACCAGTAGTTCTCCATTCTGTTTATGTCCACAACGATATAACTCATATTCTTTGCAGAATGATTTTACATTTGGAAGTGCTATTGTTTCAAACAATTCTGCTCCAAGATAATGCTCTGCCAAAGCGAACAGACCGTGTGCAAAAATATTAATCACTTTATTATATTTTTCATTTCCATAGCCGATATATGTAGTATTTTCTGTTACACGCTGTTCTTCTATACAAATTTGTTCTATAAGTTCCGTCAGATTTTCTGTACGTTTTTCCCACAAATCCATAAGATACTGAACAATTAAAATATCATACTTACGCTGTTTTCGTGCCAGAAACTTTTCTGCCAATACAAGGGCTTCATTCATCATCGTTTCATCTTTGTAAAATATTCCCATAAACAGATTCGGAATCGTATCATATGGGACTGCCGTGCCACAAAGGTCAAGACTATGTGGCATCGCTTTTTCCACAAATTCTCTGTCATTACAGGCTAATGCAGTTACAGATACGCCAAAGAACCTCACATGATTACATCCTCCATCTAAAGTTGCACTCGATGAAAAATGCAGGCGGTTTCCCTGATAAATTCCATAGAACATATCGGGAAAATCTCCGCTTTCACAGGACAAACAACTTCCAAGATAACTCAATTCATCCGCAGCATTCCGACATTGTTGAAACAATGTTTCCTGAAATCGAAACGGCTCTGTAAATTCTGGAAGCAATTCAGATTCTTTTTCCTCTATTGAATATATAGACAACATTTTCTTTAACTGTTTTGCTATCTCCTTGCACTGTGTCATAGTTTCTCTCTCCTATTTCCTAAGGCGGACATTCGCAATCCGCTTTCACTACTTGCTCATGAACCCAGCTGCTTTGCGACCTGCGTTCAGATAACGATTTTCTTCCTCAGATAAGTTCACTGTAAATGCACGCAGATTTTCTTCCAGTCGGAATGCCCTTGTTGTACTCACAAGCACATATATATTCAAATCCTGCCGGAACATCCAGGCAAGTGCAATCTGTGACACGGTGCAGCCTTTTTTCTCTGCCAGTTCTTCACAACGTGCCAGACGTTCAAAATTATCATGGCAGACATAGCCTTTCACGCAAAATGAATCTAATATTTCTGCCGCCTGTACTTCCTGACTGCTTTTGATCCTGCCTGCCATTAACCCACGCGCCAGACTGGAATACGCGATGATTGGCATCTGATTCTCCTGATACCAGTTTCGGGCCGCTTGGTTCTGTTTTCCGGTTATGGTTACACAGCTACCGCCCCATGGGTCAGCTACCTGCTCTGCCAGTCCAAAATGAGGACTTGAAATAGAAAATCCCTGAAGCTGATGCTCTTTTGCATAACGATTTGCTTCTTCAATTCTCTCATGTGTCCAGTTTGATACTCCAAACACCTTGATTTTTCCAGTTTTTTGCAGTTTATTTAATGTATCAATCATCTCACTGACTGGTGTCTTTGGATCATCACGATGTAAAAGATAGATGTCGATGTAGTCTGTCTGTAATGCCTGTAAGCTCTCAACCAGTTCTGTCTCGATCACCTTTCGATTTACGCACACAGAACCGTCTGAATCACAATTTCCACATTTACTGATCACCACTACCTGTTCACGATTGTTGCGTCGCTTCATCCAGCCGCCAAGTGATTCTTCTGCCCGTCCATAGCCTCTTGCTGTATCAAATGTATTCATTCCTTTTGCAAACGCTGCATCTAATAGCTCATCTGCATTTTTTCCTTCTATCATCGGACCGATGGCTGTGCCAAAGATCATGCGTGAAACTGGTTTTTCCAGTCCTGGTATTTTGCCATATCTGCATAGTTTGCCACTTTCATAAATATCGTTCCCCATACTATCCCTCTTTTTTCTCAGACTAGTGTTTTCCCTATTGTAACATACTATCTTTTTTCATTCCATTCCTATCTTGACATATATAGATGTTCGATATATATTATATATAGATAATCTATATAGTAAAATATGAGTTCTGGTTCATTTAGATAAAGTTCCATAAGCAATTACAAATGGAGATACTTTTAACTAAATACCGATACCCATCTATTTCAAAGGAGGATTCACTTATGGCAGTAGACAAAAGTCTGATTTCCGGAAGCACTACAATGCTGATTTTACGGCTTTTGGAAGAAAAAGACATGTACGGTTACGAAATGATTGAAACATTACAGGAAAAATCCCAGAATGTATTTCAGTTGAAGGCAGGCACTCTTTACCCGCTGCTTCACTCTCTGGAAGAAAAAGGCTATGTTTCTTCTTACGAAGATTCCATCGGCCAAAAAACACGAAAATATTATTCGCTGACAAAAAACGGAAAAAATTTTCTCTCTCAGAAAAAAGAAGAATGGAAAGAATATTCTTCAGCTGTTGCTAATATCCTGACAGCTGATCGAAATACCATCTTTCCAGTATTAAAACCACAGATGGAGGGCTAGGTATGAGCAAAAAACGATATATGGAACTGCTGCTGGAGCAGATTCGAAACAAACGTGCAAAAGAACTGGTAGCGCATGAAATCACCTCTCACATCGAAGATCAGGAAGAGGCCTACCGCGCTCAGGGACTGACGGCTTATGATGCGGAACGCAGAGCTGTGCTGGATATGGGTGATCCAGTAGAAACAGGAGTGTCACTTGACGCCGTTCACAAACCGAAAATGTCCTGGAGTATGGTCATTCTGACAGCCATTATCTCCCTGCTTGGAGTGTTTACGATTGGAATGATATGCAAGGGAACTTCGGATTTTTCAACTATTTCACTGTTAAGAAAACAGATTATTTATCTGATGATCGGATTTGGAATCATGCTTTTTATCTGTAAAACAGATTACAGTCGGATTTTTCAACACTCTGGTATACTGGCCATCCTTTATCTTGTATTTCTTATCTTGCAGGATATGCAATTTGTACGCCTCTTTTCCAATGCGATAACAATTCCTTATCTGCTCAGTATCCCCATTTTTTGCGGATTACTGTACAAATTTCGAAAACGAAGCTGGTATCATCTGCTGATTCCTGTTGGATTTATGCTTGCATCTATCCTGCTCATGCGTTACCGATGGTTCTTTGTATCTTATAAACTGGTTCTTGCATTTATAAGCGCTGTACTCGTCACTGTGGTAATTTGTAACAATTGGTATCCTGTTCACAAAAGAATCTTTTTACCAATACTCTGGGGGTGCGTAGTTGGCATTCCAACACTTTCCTTGCTGATACCGTACAAATTTCCAAATCTGTTCCCACCGTATGTTTCTGCCCGTATTTCCAACTGGATCTATCCATTTTCCGTTGAAAATGCAAATCAGTCTATGGTGCATGAAGCAATGACAAGAAGTACTTTATTTGGACACAGTTCGACTTTAATCATGGATCTGAATTCCCTGATCAGTGATTACATGATCGTAAATGTAACATCACGATATGGCATCATTCCAGCCTGTATTCTTGCTGTTTTATTTATCGTATTTTGTGTTCGTCTGTTTTATCTGGCTTTAAACCAGAAAAATCAACTCGGTATGATTATCGGACTAGGATGCAGTCTGGTTTTGACCGTAGAAGTTTTCAAATATTTTCTTATGAACCTTGGTTTCATTCCAATGACATACGGATTTCTCCCACTATTTTCCTATGGTGGAAGCGTTACGATCATTTCCTATATATTTGTTGGTATTTTGCTGAGTATCTACCGAAATCAGAATCTCATTGATGAAACCAGACAGAAGCACTTGCGTATTCATTTTTCAATTGAACAGGAATGACTTATAACGCAAGAAAGTACTTTTAATAAAAATGAAATATCCGGCAGATTTCCAGATGCACCTTTGATGCATCTGACCTCTGCCGGATATTTCATTTTTATTCTATTTTTGCTCTGCCAAAAAATTGCATCACCGATTTAGTGATGGAACAGGCGGATACCTGTAAAGCACATTGCCATATTGTATTTGTTGCAGGTATCAATGACATGATCATCACGAATGGATCCGCCCGGCTCAGCCACATATTTTACGCCGCTCTTGTGTGCACGCTCAATATTGTCGCCAAATGGGAAGAATGCGTCAGATCCCAGTGCAACATCTGTGTTTTTATCCAGCCATGCACGTTTCTCTTCTGCTGTAAATACAGGTGGTTTTACTTTAAAGATATTCTCCCATGCGCCATCTGCAAGCACATCCATGTACTCATCTCCGATGTAAAGATCGATCGCATTGTCACGATCTGCACGTTTAATGCCATCTACAAACTGAAGATTTAATACCTGTGGAGCCTGACGAAGGAACCAGTTATCTGCTTTCTGTCCTGCCAGACGTGTACAATGGATTCTGGACTGCTGTCCTGCACCGATTCCGATAGCCTGACCACCTTTTGCATAACATACAGAGTTGGACTGTGTATATTTCAGTGTGATCAGCGAAATGATCAGGTCGATTTTAGCAGAATCCGGAATTTCTTTATTCTCTGTCACAATATTTCCAAGGAAATCGCGGTCGATTTTCAGCTCATTTCTTCCCTGCTCAAAAGTCACACCAAATACCTGTTTGTGCTCAATCGGGTCCGGAACGTAGTTCGGATCGATTTCGATGACGTTATATTTACCACCTTTTTTTGCTTTCAGGATTTCCAGTGCTTCCGGCTCGTAACCCGGAGCGATCACACCATCGGAAACTTCACGTTTGATGATTTTTGCTGTACTTGCATCGCAAACATCAGACAGAGAAATGAAATCACCGAAAGAAGACATACGGTCTGCACCTCTGGCTCTTGCATAAGCACTTGCCAGCGGAGAAAGTTCACCAAGATCATCTACCCAGTAGATTTTGCTCTCTGTCTCTGTCAAAGGAAGTCCTACTGCTGCGCCAGCCGGAGATACGTGTTTGAAAGATGTTGCTGCCGGAAGTCCGGTTGCTGCTTTCAGCTCACGTACTAACTGCCAGCCGTTGAAAGCATCCAGGAAGTTGATGTATCCCGGTTTTCCGTTTAATACTTTGATTGGCAGATCTGCACCGTTCTCCATATAAATACGGGATGGTTTCTGATTTGGGTTACAGCCATATTTTAACTCTAATTCGTTCATTCTGATTCCTCCGATAACTATGTGTTCACACAAACGTTTTTATCAAATATCTGCATGACTTGCCGTGTTTTTATTTCAACAAAAAATAATGTCGATAAAAATTAATCCTGATGTTTGTTTACGATACGTGTCTCATAAGTACCGTCTGCAATGTTGATATAACGCACAAACAGGGAAACTTTATTATCTGCGTTTAAGCTCTCCCATAAAATCTTTGTATACTCATCAATATTATCCACAACATCTATCAGTTCCGGCTCTCCTTCAAAGCTTGGAAGTGGATTGCCATCGTTCATATAAGTATGGATGAAACGTGCCTCACCTGCAGCCGGTGTCTCATAAGCGAATGTATAACGGTTACATCCATCCGGATTGCCATTGTTGCTCTTTAAAATAGACATTGCATAACTGAATTTTCCGTTTTCCACATGCATGATACCGGAAATACGCGGTGTGTAGTTCGGACCGTCCGGCTCAAACTCACGGCAGCGTAAAGACTGCTCAAATGTCATCTGGCGATCCATCTGATCATAAATGGTATCTGTCTGATCTCCGTTTGTTACAATTGTTTTATTTCCCAATACACGAACCGGTGCGTAGATAATAAGACTCGGATCTTCCAATTTAGACGGATCATATGCCTGTGTACGGATGCCTTCACCATCCTCTACAAATACACGGTTTCTGCTGTTTTCACTTCTTCCCATGATAAAGTACGCGGTAACGGCTTTACTTCCATCGGATGTTCTGCCGATGATAATGCCTCTTCCCGGGTAAGAATTCTCCTGTAACTGCTTTGCAATAGAACGCATTTCCATATCATGTCCTCCTTCGTGTGGTACCCCTTGCCATGGTTAATTATTATAGAATCATTCACCGTTCTTTTTTGATTTCTTTTTTGATTTCTTTTTTGATAAAAATGAATCCTGCTGTGAATTTTTCTCATCTATTCAAAGTGTAACATGCCAAATATATTTTTACAACCACCGATTCTTATTAATACCATTAATTTATTTACTTATTTTTATTAGATTTATTAATATATTTTTTTTTAAAAATCCCCACAGCCGGTTATACTGTGGGGATAATAGATACATGTGACAGGTGAACTGTACGGTTAATTTTTGAAGCTGTGGATTGGAGCCGGAATACGTCCCTGACGATTTACAAAGTTTGCGCAGGAATACTGGTTTACCGGCATGATCGGTGCATAGCCTAACAGGCCACCAAACTCTACCATCTCGCCAACACCTTTTCCGATAACCGGAATCAGACGAACCGCTGTGGTTTTCTGATTTACCATACCGATTGCCATCTCATCGGCAATAATACCAGAAATTGTTGTAGCCGGTGTATCTCCAGGAATAGCGATCATATCCAGACCTACGGAGCATACACAGGTCATCGCCTCTAATTTTTCTAAAGTCAGTGCATTTGCTTTTACGGCATCGATCATTCCCTGATCTTCACTGACCGGGATAAAAGCACCACTTAATCCACCAACATAGGAAGATGCCATGATACCACCTTTTTTCACCTGATCGTTCAGCATAGCTAATGCTGCCGTTGTACCCGGTGCTCCGGCGTACTCCAGACCGATCTCCTCAAGGATTTCCGCTACACTGTCACCAACTGCCGGTGTCGGAGCCAGAGACAGATCAATGATTCCAAACGGAATACCAAGCATTTTGGAAGCTTCTTTTGCTACCAGCTGACCAACACGGGTAATCTTGAATGCGGTCTTTTTGATTGTCTCACACAGTACCTCGAAGCTCTCGCCTCTTACTTTTTCCAGTGCAGTCTTTACAACACCAGGTCCGCTGACACCCACATTGATGATGGCATCTGCTTCTGTCACACCGTGGAACGCACCTGCCATAAATGGATTGTCATCCGGTGCATTACAGAATACTACCAGTTTTGCACAGCCAAGAGAATCTGCATCTTTTGTATATTCTGCTGTCTCTTTGACGATTTCACCCATAAGACGTACAGCATCCATATTGATACCTGTCTTGGTAGAACCAAGGTTTACAGAGCTGCAAACGCGCTCCGTGCAGGCAAGTGCCTGTGGAATGGAACGGATCAGCAGTTCATCCGCAGTTGTCATACCTTTGCTTACCAATGCGGAATATCCGCCAATGAAGTTGACACCTACTTCTGCTGCCACACGGTCTAAGGTCTGTGCGATCGTCACATAATCTTCCGGCTTTTTGCAGGCAGCTGCACCGATCATAGCGATCGGAGTTACAGAAATTCGTTTGTTTACAATCGGAATACTGTAACGGTTTTCGATTGTTTTTCCTGTTTTTACAAGATCTTTCGCCAGCGTAGTGATTTTATTATAAATATTCTGATTTACTTTATCCAGATCAGAATCAATACAGTCTAATAAACTGATTCCCAGTGTAATGGTACGAACATCCAGGTTTTCCTGCTCGATCATCTTGTTCGTCTCATTTACTTCAAACATATTTATCATTGGTCGTAATCTCCTTTTCCAGTGTTTTCTTAGATGCGGTGCATCATATCAAAAATTTCTTCTCTCTGGCATCTGATCTTTACGCCAATTTCTTCGCCAAGCTGCTCTAATTCTTTTACGCAGTCTGCAAATGGTTTTGCTGAGCTGCTCATATCCACGATCATCATCATATTAAAGAAATCCTGTACAATTGTCTGGGAAATATCCAGTACGTTGATACTGTTACTTGCAAGGTAGGTGCATACTTTTGCAATAATACCTACGGTGTCTTTTCCTACTACTGTGATAATTGTTTTGTCTGTTGTCTTTTCCATTGTGTTCTCGCGCATATGCGCTCTCCTCTCTCAAAATTACGGTCACAAAAAGATTATTATCTCGTGATTTCATCACTCAATTATTTCGCCGTTCGTCAAGAGTGAGCAAGCTCCCTCTGACTCTCTTGCGCTCATTATATCCTGACTAATTCAGAAACCTCATCCCGCTTGGCAACTACCATCGGAAAATCACTTCCCTTATAGGGATTTTCTCCCATAGTCACTTCCATACGGACGGTCTCCCATGCAAGCTGCGGATAATTATTCTCTTTGCTCAAATGGCCTAAAATCACTTTTTTAAACCCGTCATGCAATACTTTGCCAAGCAGCTGCCCGGACAGGTCATTGGACAAATGTCCCCGGTCTCCAAGGATTCTCCGTTTTAACTGATACGGATACGTTCCTGCCTGCAACATATGTACATCATGATTGGCTTCTAACAATAATACATCCAATCCCTGCAATTTGTCTACAATATAATTATCATATTTTCCTAGATCTGTGATAATTCCCATGGATTTATCACCCTGATACATCATATATGCCACCGGTTCTGCCGCATCATGGGACGTCGGTACCGGGGAAATCCTCATATCCCCGATGGTAAAATCCTCCTCCGGATGAATCACACGAAACAGGGATTCATCCACTTTTCCAATGGCTGATTTTTCTTTTATGGCATCAATAGTTCCCTGTGTGGCATACATGGGAAGTCCATATTTCCTTGCCAGGACTCCAAGACTTTTGATGTGATCAGAATGCTCATGAGTTACAAGAATCCCGTCCATCTCTGCCGTTTTCAGTCCGATCTCATTGAGTCCGGCTTCAATCCGTTTGCCGCTGATTCCGGCATCCACAAGGACATGACAGTGATCCGTACCTGCATAAATACAGTTTCCGCTGCTGCCGCTTGCTATACTACATAATTCCATTTATTCCTCCGTTGTCTGACGCTTCTGTACTTTTTCCACCTGGCGTGCTTTCATTAATGCATCAATCTGGCTGAATGCATCTTCCGGCAGATGATTGTTATCGATTTCTTCTCTGCATACTTCCCGATAAGTACTCTCTGAAAGCTGGCTGGCAAATATATTGTCAATTTTTTCATCGGAATACCCACGATTTAACTTCAATCGTTCTCTCCGATTTTTCTCAGAAGTATAAATATACCACAGTTCGTCACAAATTTCATCATAATGTTCTTCGATCAGAAGAGCAGCTTCCAAAATCAACACTTTATTCTTCTGTGCCGCACGCTCCCGGTTCATTTCATCAATAACATACTGCTTTACCGCCGGATGTACGATATTATTTAGTGCAAGCCGTTTCTCCTCATCGGAAAACAAGACCTGTGCCATCCTTTTTCGGTCAATCTGTCCATCTGCTTCAAATACCTGATCCTTTGCAAACAATTCCTGTAACTTCCGATAACAGTCTCTGCCCGGCTCCATCACATCATGGGCGATTTCATCTGCCAGCATGACACGGCATGGATAATTGCTTTCAAGGTAGCTCAGAATTGCTGTTTTTCCGGCGCCGACACCGCCTGTAATTCCTATAAAATGCATATCATTGTATGTTAATTCAGAGTTGTCATATCTGTTTTGATACAGCAACTCTGAATATTTCCTTTCTGAAAAAATGATTTCTTGACATTTATGGCAAATGCACGTGAAACCTGGTGCGTGATTCTGCGCAACATAATCTGACATATCTCCTCAGAATCACTGCACTCTAAACTTCGTTTCGGTCGGCGCAAAACCATTGTCTCCCAGACAATGTGCGCCCTCACAGATCAGTGTGCTTCAAACCAGTTTCTGCCAGACTTCACATCAACTTCCAGCGTTACAGCCAGATCTGCGGCATGACGCATTTCCTCTGCCAGTAGTGTTTTTACATACTCTTCTTCGTCAGCTGCTGCCTCAATCAGAAGTTCATCGTGCACCTGCAGGATCAGTTTTGATTTTAACTGTTCCCGCTCCAGGCGCTGTTTTACCCGGATCATCGCAATCTTGATAATATCCGCTGCCGTTCCCTGGATCGGAGAGTTCATAGCAATTCGCTCACCAAAAGAACGCTGCATAAAATTGCTTGATGCCAGTTCCGGGACAGGTCTGCGTCTGCCAAACATCGTCTCTGCATAGCCTTTTTCTTTTGCGTCAGTTACCAGTCGGTCGAGAAATATCTTGATGCCCGGATAGGTTTCAAAGTAGCTTGCGATATAACCTTCTGCTTCTTTTCGTGTAATACTCAGATCCTGACTCAGGCCAAAGGAACTGATACCATACACGATACCAAAGTTTACCGCTTTTGCATTTCGTCTCTGAAGATCTGTCACTTCTTCCAGCGGTGTATGGAACACCTGGGAAGCAGTGATCCGGTGAATATCTTCTGCATGCTGATAAGCTGCGATCAGGTTCTGATCCCCGGACATATGTGCCAGCACACGCAGCTCAATCTGAGAATAGTCCGCATCGATAAATACATACCCTTCTTTTGGCACAAAAACTTTTCGGATCAGACGACCAAGTTCCATACGAATCGGGATATTCTGCAGATTCGGCTCTGTGCTGCTGATACGCCCTGTTGCTGTAATCGTCTGATTAAAGGTACTGTGGATTCTTCCATCCGGAGCAATGCACAGTGCCAGTCCATCCGCATAAGTGGATTTTAATTTGGTAAGCTGACGATACTCCAGAATTTCTGATACGATCGGATAGTCCGGAGCCAGACGTTCCAGGACATCCGCAGCGGTAGAGTATCCGGTTTTTGTTTTCTTACCGTTTGGCATCTGCAGTTTTTCAAACAAGATCACTCCCAGCTGTTTCGGGGAATTGATATTAAACGTCTCTCCTGCCTTTTCATAAATGGAAGTCTCCAGTTCCGAGATTCTGCCAGTAAGCTGTGCACCATATGCTTCCAGTTCTGCCTTTTCTGCGCGGACACCTTCTTTTTCCATATCTGCCAGCACATATACCAGCGGCATCTCGATCTCATCATACAGTTTTTTCATACCGTGGTCTTCTAACTGTTCCAGCAACTGATTTTTTGCCGCAATGCAGGCATAAGCCTCATAGCAGGCCATCAATTCCAGTGCCTCCGGCTTTTCCTCTGCCGCTTTCTTAATCTTTAACTTTCCAAGCAGATCCAGCTTAGACGGCACCATCAGTCCCAAAATATCTCTTGCAAGGTCATCGTAAGTATACTCATTTTTCAACGGATTCAATAAGTATGCGGCGATGGTAGTGTCAATGCAATTTTTTGTCTCCGATACACGGACATGCTTCAATAATCCTTTCAAATCAGGCGTTATAAGTGTATCCAGTCCGTCACAAAGTTTCTGGACCTGTTCTTCCAGATATCCTTCTGTCACAAATCCGCCGCAGGTCAGATAAACAACGTTCTGATTGCTTTTTGCCACTGCCAGACCATACACAGTTCCTGCCTCTTCAAAGAAAGACACTGCCGCCTCTTTTGCGGAAAATCCATCAAAAAAGTTCTGAATTTCATCAAGTTCATGATACACATGGAAATATTTTTCCAGATCGTTCTGTGACATATCATCTGAAAAACGGGTCAGCATGTTTTTGAACTCCAAGCGTTTCATATATACATACGCTTCCGGTGTATACAAATCTGTCAGTTTTGCCGCTTCCATGTCAAATTCAATCGGTACATGTACTTCGATGGTAGCCAGTGTCTTGCTCATCTGCGCCATATCATAGTGCTCTTCCAGATTCGTTTTCGCACGTTTTGGTGTAATTTCTTCCAGATGTGCATAGGCATTTTCAATGCTCTTGTAAGCAACAATCAGATTCGTAGCAGTCTTCTCTCCGATACCCGGAACACCCGGAATATTGTCGGAACTGTCACCCATCAGAGCCTTCACATCGATAAATTCCTTTGGTGTAACCTGATAACGTTCCACTACATCAGCTGCATAATAATCTTCAATCTCCGTACCGGTTCGTTTTGTCTTAGGAATCCGGATTTTTACTTTTTCCGTAGCAAGCTGCAACAGATCACGGTCACCGGAAATAATACTGACATCCATGCCCTGTACTTCTGCCATACCTGCAATCGTTCCAAGCAGATCATCTGCCTCATACCCAGGCATTTCCACGATTTTGATGCCCATGGCCTGCAAAACTTCCTTCATGACAGGCACCTGCTCCCGCAATTCCTGAGCCATCGGTTTTCTCGTTCCTTTATAGGCGTCAAACATCTGATGGCGGAACGTCGGCTCGCTTCGGTCAAAAGCCACTGTCAGATAATCCGGTTTCTCCTCATCCAGAATCTTGAACATAATATTTAAAAATCCATATACTGCATTCGTATGCAGTCCTTCCGAATTCGTCAACGGCGGAACTCCGAAAAAGGCACGGTTTAAAATACTATGTCCATCAATCAGTACGATTTTTTTACTCATACTAAATCTCCCTTGTGTACTCTTTGAGCCATTCACGCTCATCATCATTCAGATACGGAGATATTTTTTCCCATACCATTTTATGATATGCATTCAGCATTTTTTTCTCACGGCAGGTCATCTCATCCGGATCGATTCCATCCAGATCGATCGGAGCATAAGTAATATTTTCAAACTGCATGAACTGACCATATTCGTTTTTCTCTGCTTTCACACAGATCAGCTCATTCTCGGTACGGATGCCGTACTCACCTTCCAGATATACACCCGGCTCGTCCGTAGTGATCATACCCTCTTCCAGTCTGCCGCTGTCATTGCGCTCTGCAACGACTCTCCAACGGAAGCCGTTCGGTCCCTCATGTACATTTAAGATATGTCCGACACCATGTCCGGTTCCGCATTTATAATCAATCCCCATCTCCCATAATGGTCCACGACTTAAAATGTCTAAATTTAATCCGCTGCATCCATACAGGAATTTGGCATTTGCAAGGTTCAGATTAGATCTGCAAACAGTTGTAAAATGCAATTTCTGCTTGTCCGTCAAAGGTCCAAGGACAAAGGTTCTTGTAATATCTGTCGTTCCCTCATAGTAATGTCCGCCGGAATCTACCAGTAAAAAACCTTCTGGTTTTAACTCTGCTGCTGTCTCTTCTTTTGCAGAATAGTGCATCATAGCTGCATTTGCGCCATACGCACTGATATTGTCAAAACTCAGATCCAGAAAATTCTCCTGCTGGGCACGCAGGCTGTCCAGATATTTTCCTGCGGTATACTCAGTAATATATTCTTTTCCAACATGTGTCTTTAACCAATACATAAATTTAGTTACAGCCACACCGTCTTTTAAGTGTGCGATTCTTGTATTTTGTAACTCTGTCTCATTCTTGATGGCTTTCATACGCTCGGATGGATTCAGCTCATCTACAACCTTTAATCCTTCCGGAAGTGCCATACGGATGCGGTAGTTGATGGTATGCTCATCCATCAGCATTACTTTTTCTGCTGCAATTTTTTCTGCTGCATCATAAATCTCATCATATGCACAAACCGTAATGTCATTGTCTGCCAGATAAGCACGAACTTCATCGTTCAGTGTCTCTGCATGGATAAACAGCTTGCATGAATCTTCCTCGATCAGCAGGAAAGATAAAAATACCGGAACATGGGAAATATCGTTTCCACGCAGGTTTAAAATCCATGCAATGTCATACAGAGAGCTGATCAGATGCGCCTGTGCACCTTTCTCTTTCATTACTTCACGGATTCTTCCCAATTTGGAAGCTGTGGTCTCTCCGCTGTATTCCTCTGTTAAAATCCACACTTTCTCAGTCGGAAGCTGTGGTCTGTCTGTCCAGATCTCATTTACCAGATCTTTTGCAACGGACAGGCTGCCCTGTTTTTTTTCGGCGATTTTCGCATATGCTGCTCCATCGGCACTGGAAAGTACTCTTCCATCAAAACCGATCACGCCGCCCTGTGGAAGTTTATCCTCTACAAACTCTTTTACTGTCGGTACACCTTCCTCAGACATACGGTATAATGTAATGGTGCTGCCTGCAAGCTGCTGCTCCGCCTGAATGAAATAACGTCCGTCAGTCCACAGACCTGCCTCTGTCAATGTCACTACTAATGTTCCGGCAGATCCTGTAAAGCCGCTCATATAAGAACGTGCTTTGAAGTATTCACCAACATACTCTGACTGGTGAAAATCTGCGGTTGGAATCATGTAGATATCCATGTTGTTTTCTTTCATTTTTTCTCGCAAAATTGCAAGTTTTTCCTGAATTGTCATATCATCTATCCTCCATGTTACTTATAATTTTTATCTTATACTCATAGCGATCTGGTTGAACAGATTTTTATGAGATATTAGCGCTATTAGAATGTTGATGCTTTTGACGTCAAATGGATATTCGCAATCCTCTCACGTCAGAAACGTCATTTAGTAAAATTTCAACGGTTCCAAATCAAAGAAATGACTGTGGTCTGCCGGGAAAAATCCGATTTTTGCATTTGGGTATTTTTCCTGTAATGGCTTCTGATAGCCTTCCAGATACAATTTTTCAAGGTGTGCTTTTGTCACAAGATCCGTATCTGAAACATTCAGACACTGTTTTACCAGTTCCAGTCGATGGCTCACCTCACAAAAGGGATGTCCAATGGCATGCAGTCCCATGACCACCTGAATCTCATTTACATTTTCCGGGATCACCGGTTCATGCGCTGCCGGAAATTTGATCGGCATATGCTTTGATCCATCTGCCTCTACCAAAACAATATCTGCAAGCTGGCAAGCCTGCTCGTAAATATCTTTCGGTAACGATGCTATTTTTCCTTCTTTCACAGGACTTCCACAAATACAAACGTTTTGTTTTTCCAACTGTTGTCGGATATCTTCCAGATTATCGGATAAAACCATGCCCTGTTCCAGACCCATATGAGTCGTCGTTGTGACCAGAACTTTTTTGCCCTGCTGCACATATTCTTTTGTAAGATTTTTGATCCGGCTTGTCTTACCACCAGCGCCTACAATTGCGATTACATACATTGTTGTATCACCTTTTATTTCATATTAAACATGCATACGACTTGGTATATGATCTTGGGCAGCATAAGATATGCATGTTCTGTTCAAAATTACTGTGTATGCTCATGTTACGCCTATTTTTCTAATTGCTGTTTTAAGACAAAATACGCTTCCACAACACCGCCTGCAATGCATCTTGCTTTGTCAGAAATCGTAAAACAATTTTCATATTCGTTCAATCGTGGATCAATGTCCGCCATCTTAAATCCTTTGGTCACCGGATATCCTTCCCGAATCAATCCTCGGAGCAAACCGGAAAGACTTGCCGGAACTTCTGTCCTTGTTCCGTCAGCTCCTTCAATCCATGCGATCGGTTGTCCTTCTTCTACAATATCCGTAATTTTCGTAATATTATGCAGAATTCCTGCCGCCGGAGCATGAATCACACGCTCTGCCGCATAGCCGCCGATCATTCCTGGAACACCGGTATTTGCAATGGCTTTTCCTTCATAGATTACTCTGCCAAGTTTATGTCCACGCATAGTTTCAACGACAGCATCGCAGTCCTGACCTGCGGTAAAGCCCGGTCCAAGTGCGATCGTGATCGGCGCCATATCACGTGTGGTTCCAAGATTCTTTTTTGCAAGAATCGCATCTACCACTGCCATCGGCTTGAAGCGTTTCAGACAATTTCCTTTCGGATCAATGAGCATTGTCAGCTTATCTTCTTTCAGAAAACGCTCCGCTTCATCTTCATCCTTCGCCAGAAAACACTCCATATCCTCTACTTTGGAATGGTCTTCATATACTGCCTCACTGAATGCCACATTTCTGCGGATTGCAGATGGATGTGCGATTTCCAGTATCAATACCGAAAAACCACATTTTTTCAATTTATAAATCGTTCCGGTTGCAATATCCCCACCGCCACGAACGATAATCAGATCTTTCATATTAACCTCGCATTTCTTCCCTCTGATTTTCATCCTTTCTATCTTATCACAAAATCGGCAGATATGAAATAAAGAGATACACCATTTTCATGATATATCTCTTTGTTTACTATCTAATTTTCATCAATCATTTATGCAAACATTTCCAAATCAGTTTACATAAATTAACCAACCGATCTTATTTTGCAAATGTCGTATAATACTCCTGCGCCTGCTTATTAATTCAACCGTATTTTTATGCCTCAACAGCCTCTTTTACGATAAACTCAAGTGCCTGTTTAGAAAGGATATCCTCAGCAACCATAGCTACTCCACGCTCGCCCATCATCTCACGCAGCTGCTCTGCCGGCATCTGATAAGACATTGCCATTGCAGCGATTGTCTGATCGACATCTTCATCTGTATAGGAAAATCCCTCTGCTTTTGCGATTTCCTGTAACACTGCCTGACCTTTTAACATAGAAAGTGCATCTTTTGCTGCGTACTCCTCAAACAGTTCTTCTGTTAATCCGTTGTACTGCAGATACTGCTCAAATGTGTTTCCTGCATTGCGAAGCTGTGCAAGAAGGTTATTTTTGAGCTGCTCTTTGCGCTCATCGATGAATTCCTGTGGAACTTCGATTTCAGAAGCCTCTACGATCTGCTCCAGAACTTTGTTTTCTTTCTCCATATCTGCCTGATTCTGTTTGAAATCATGGATGGATTTTCTTACAAACTCCTCAAACTCTGCAACGGTCTTGCACTGGGAGATTTTCTGAACTACTTCATCGGAAAGTTCCGGAAGGAAACTGCTGCGGACACCTTTTACCGTAACTTTGAATGTAGCTTCTTTTCCTGCAAACTCTGCTGCATGATAATCTTCCGGGAATGTAACAACCACATCTACGTTATCATCTTTTTTTGCTCCAACTAACTGATCTTCAAATCCCGGAATGAACGTATTGGAACCAAGTTTTAATGGGAAATCTGTTCCGTCTCCGCCTGCAAATGCCTCTCCGTCAATATATCCGACAAAATCGATGACTGCCTCGTCACCAAGTTCTGCTGCACCGTCTTTGTCCTGAGTCGTTACCGCATACTGTCTTGCACGCTCCAGTTCTGCTTTTACTTCTTCCTCCGTAATGATAATCTCTGCTTTTTTTACCTCTACTCCTTTATAATTTCCAAGAGTAACCTGAATTTTTTTCTCGCTCATCGCTTCCTCCAAAAGTATTTTCATTTTTCAAAATCATTTTTGACTTTGAATGTACGTTTTTTCTGATCAGTTTTTGGCTTTGCCCAGATCCTCATTCTCCAGATTGAAAAGGATCTGCCTGTATTTTTTCAGCCAAATCTTATTCTGATTCATACTTTTCCAAGTATACGATATTTTGCAGCACATTTCCATCACTTTATGATTTTTTCACATATTTCGTCACTATATTCTACGTTTTTGGCTATTTTTCCTGAATAAACATCAGGAAAAATCCAACCATCAGTAAAAAACTGGAAAACCAGATTGTTTGCAGGTTAAAAACTGGAATCAGAATACTGCCAATACCTGCTCCAAATGCAAATAAAATAATGATTCCAAAATAATGAAAAGCTTTGTACAGAATCTGGCGATTATGTGACTGACGATAGGCACAGAGTGCTTCCATTCCGCTGCGGATATTTCCAATACACATGGTGCTTGCAAATGCATAACTGTCAACTTTACGAAACGTCTGTACCTGCATGGCACAGGAAAATGAGACGAAAGCATTTGCCACCAGATCCATTTTCCCCGGTAAAAATCCAACCAGAAATAACATGCTCATTTCTATCAGTATGACAATCTGCCTCCAGTGAATTCGGCCTATATTCTGAAAATGCTGACGAATTTCAGTTGCCGCCGCAACACCAAACATAAAAGACAGTACCGGCATCAGATATCGCATAACATCTGCCCAGTTTCCCGCAAAAATATGCTGGCTGAGCAGCACAATATTACCGGTTTGTGCATTTGCAAATACATGTCCTCTTGAAATATAAGTATACATATCCTGCAAACCACCGGACACGGAAAGAAAAGCTGCTGTCAGAAACGATTCCGACATTTGCTTTTTCGAACAATAATGCATCCGTAATTTTTTCATGTTTCCTCCTAATCCAAATCATCAGGTACCATAACGAAATGTTTCCCCAACCAAAATCATCAGGTACAATAACGAAATGTTTTATCTGTAAGAATTCTGGCAAATATCAACCCTAACGGTAACGCAAAAATAATCAGAAGAGCTGATGCAAACCAGGAAGAGGCTGCTGACAGATCCATGTTTCCCAGATTATAAACTGCTTTATACAGATACAGTCCCGGAACCATGATTACAATCGATGGAACCGTAATGGAAATTCTTGGATATCCAACCATTCTTTTCAACGCAGACGCCAGAACTCCTGCAGCAACTGCCCCGGCAAATGCAGCCACCGGCGCCGTGACAGAAGTGATATCCAGCATTTCCAGTCGCAGCGTATTAGATACAGCTCCTATTATTCCAGCCGCAACAGCAAGTTTCCATGGACTGTTGAACATAACAGAAAATCCGAATACACCGCCAAAGCTTGCGCAGATACGCAACACAATCCACTGCCAGAGTCCAAGGCTCATCGTAGTAAATGACAGCGGTTTTAACCCCAGTACCATCGCCAGAACCCAGGCTGTCATAGTCGCAACCGATATAATAATAACGGAATACATCATCCGTTCCATTCCGGATCGCAAATCCAGTTTTGCCAGATCAATCCCACTGGTAATAAAAGGGAATCCCGGTATGATAAAAAGCATGGCACAGATATATCCTGCCTCGTGCTCCACTTTTACAGCAACGCAGATCTCCAGTAATTTCAGCATAACAGAATAAGAAAGACATGCTGCTGATATTGACACAATAATGCACAAAAACAGCGTATAATGATGTTTCGAAAGCTTACACCGGATATAATTGCCAATTCCTGCACCGGCAAAAGCACACAGCATCTCAATGGGGCCACCGCCAAGCAGAAATGTAAAACAGGCACAGGCCAATGCTGCTGCGACTGCCAGTGTAACAGGTGAATACAATCCATGTATTTCTTCTATCTTATCAAGTATCGTATGTATTTCTTCACAGCTTTTTGTAATTTCCCGTTCTTTAAAATGCATCACAAACTTTTCCAAGCGGTTCAGTTTCGATGTATTTACCCCCGTATTCGTCAGGCATAACGACTGACTGAATGCATCATTTCCATCAAAACAGGTATAATTGATTGACATCAGTCCGATATCCACGGTACATGTCATATCCAGCAAAGCCGACAGCTCATTCATGGAACTGCGCACACGCCAGGCACCTGTCCCACATGACAACATCATAAGTCCAACTCTCCCAACGACAGATGCCTTAGCCGGAAGGTCAGCGTCGACAATCGTTTTTTCTTCGGATTTATCCGCATATTTGTGCCATAAAATATCCATATGATTCTTTTTTACAATACTCTGATCATTGAATGTCCACATACAATGCACTCCCACTGAGATAAATTTGTTATTACTCACCACTTATAGAAGTAAAACACTGTTATCTGATTACAAATCCAGACTGTCCGCACCAGCTACCCGTATCATCTGTTCTCTGCAAGACAGCACAAGTCCGTCGATCATACTTAAATGCTGAAGCATTCTGTTTTCAAACTGATGGATAGGTAACAGTACCCCAAGTTCATCAAAAGATTTTCCCGCCTTACTTCCGGTTTCCTGTCCATAATAAACAATTGCAGAATACGCTGCTTTCTGAATCTCCTGAAAAGTATTCCAGACCACATCATAAGCCTGAGCCTCGGAAAGATGTAATTTTTTCGTATCTGGCATAGCATATAAAATCAGGATACCCCGTTCCCTTTTTTCCTTTTTTTCCTCGATATTCATATGTTCCGTATAGTACCTGACCATATCATATCCGTCTGCCAGATATAGTTTCGAACGTGGAGCTGCCACATGCGCCTGATAGATTTCCAGAAATTTCTTATATTCATGTCTGGAAACAACGGATTGCTTTGTATTCAATACTTTTCCATTGATATCTGTCAACAGAACCGGATTTTCCCCTGTTTTTCCATGAAATCTCTTTGGAATCAGATAAGCTTCCTTCAGCAGATCAAACATGCTGCGATTACACAATTCCAGCAGAACCGCACTGACATCACCATTTTCATATGCTTTTAACATAACTTCTGCAAAATGTCCCGGATCAGAATCTATAAAACGATTATCATCACACAGATGGTTATAAAATGTCTCACTGAGACGTTCACATGCATCCCTGGATGCCAGAATGCGTGAAAACATTTTCTCAACTTCCTCTTCTCTTGGTAAAACAAGTGACATACAATCATCTCCTATTCATTTTTTATGACAGTTGTTTTTTCTATTCAAGTCGATTATAATAGGAAATCAGCAATCAGTAAAAGATATTATTGACATGCTTATTATAATATTTTGATATATCTGTTTCCGTCATCAACTATCATTTTTACAGGAGATTTCATTATGAATGTAAATTTTGAATATTACAAAATTTTTTATTATGTAGCCAGATACTGTAATTTTACGAAAGCAGCACATGCACTCCACAACAGTCAGCCAAATATTACGCGGGCCATGAATGCTCTGGAGCAGGAAATCCAGTGCACATTATTTGTGCGCACCAACCGAGGCGTACAGTTGACACCGGAAGGCCAGCAGCTTTATGTACGTGTATCGGCTGCCATGACACAATTGCAGGCTGCGGAAGATGAACTGACGAAAAGTGCAAGTCTGGAATATGGCAGCATTTCAATCGGTGCCAGTGAAATCGCTTTGAATATCTATCTTCTGCATCGATTACGTCAGTTTCATATAGATTATCCAAAAGTACGGCTAAAAATTGCAAATCATTCTACACCGCAGGCTATTCAATCTCTCAAAAGCGGTGAAATTGATTTCGCAGTTGTGACAACTCCATTGACCGTTACTTCACCGCTGATTCAGGTAAATTTGCAGCCTTTTCAGGATATCCTTGTCGGAGGAACTACCTTCCGTCCTCTTCAGCAAAAAATTTTATCGATTTCTGAATTGAAAAACTATCCATTTATCTGTCTGGGGGTGAATACTGCTACCCGGCATTTTTATGATGAGCTTTTTTTCTCTCATGGTCTGCGTCTGGTCCCGGATATTGAAACGGCCACGACAGATCAGATTCTTCCCCTGGTCAAAAATGAGCTTGGACTTGCTTTTCTTCCTGAGCCAATGGTTACGGATGCATTACAGAACAATTCTGTAGTTTCTTTGAAATTGAGAGAGGCACTTCCTACCCGCCAGGTCAGCATTGTGTATGATCAGACTCATCCCATGAGCATGGCTGCACATCGTCTGCTTGAACTTTTGATTCATGATAAAATTTAGATCTATGATAAAAAACAGATGTTCCAGACAAAAATCCGAAGCATCTGCTTTTTCGTTAAGGTTTTATATAAGGATTTTGAAGAATTACTAAATTACTGAAATTGTATCAGCTTATTATTACTACTATTGCCTTTTACAGTTAGTCCTGAAGTGCATCGTAACCTTCTGCACCGGTACTGATCTTGATTGCATTTTCTACGTTGTATACGAAGATCTTACCATCACCGATATGACCGGTATACAGTGCTTTCTTGGCAGCTTCAATAACAGTTCTAGGAGAAACTTTACTTACTACGATATCAACCTGAATCTTAGGCAGTAAGTTCATATCCATGGTAACACCACGGTATTTGCTTGTTCTGCCGTGCTGAGCACCACAACCAAGTACATTTGTAACGGTCATACCATTGATACCAATTGCAGCCATTGCCTCGTTGAGGGCATCGAATCTGCTCTGTTTTGCATAGATTGTAATCTTTGTAATACTTACATCGCTGCCAGTTGCAATAGATGGATCCGGAGTACGAACCTGTACCGGAACAGCCTCATCGATTGGTACTGCATTTTTCGGAAGTTTAACCGGAGTAGCAGATGAGAAGTTGTTGATACTGGATGTTAATGCAAAGTCTGCATAAGCGCTTGCAAGACCATGTTCTGTCTGATCCAGACCAATGATTTCTTCTTCTTCGCTGACACGAAGACCGATTGTTGCACGAATTACAAGGAATGTAATTGTAATTGTAACTGCTGCCCATGCCAGAACGGTTATGATACCAAGGCACTGCAGACCTAATAATTTTACGCCGCCGCCATAGAACAGACCGACAAGCTCATTTCCGTTTTTATCTGCGATTGCATAACCCGGAGCTGTGTTTGTAGCAAAAAGACCTACTGCAAATGTACCCCAGATACCATTCATAAAGTGAACGGCTACGGCACCAACCGGATCATCTACATGTAACTTGTAATCAAGAAGCCATACACCAAATACTACTAATAAACCTGCCACAGCACCGATTACGATGGAACCTGCTGCATCTGTAACATCACAAGGAGCTGTGATTGCTACCAGACCTGCTAAAGAAGCATTCAGACACATGGAGACATCAGGTTTACCATATTTTAACCATGTAAATATCATACAAACAACCGTTGCAACTGCCGGTGAAATGGTTGTTGTAAGGAAAATCGAACCTAACTGCTCAATACTTGTTGCTGCTGCGCCGTTGAAACCATACCAGTCAAACCAGAGAATGAAACATCCAAGGCAGCCAAGTGCAAGGTTATGTCCCGGAATAGCATTTACTTTTCTGATCTTGCCATTCTCGTCTTTTGTAAATTTACCGATACGTGGTCCAAGAAGCCATGCACCGATCAGTGCGCTGACACCACCAACCATATGAATTGCACAGGATCCTGCAAAATCATGGAAGCCAAGCTGTGCTAACCAGCCGCCGCCCCAGATCCAGTGTGCTTCAATCGGGTAAATCAATGCAGAGATTACTCCGGAATAAATACAATAGGATAAAAATTTTGTTCTCTCTGCCATAGCACCGGAAACGATGGTTGCTGTGGTAGCACAGAATACTAAGTTAAATACGAAACTTGAAAAACTGAAATTACTGTAGGATGAGAAAAGATCAAATCCCGGTTTTCCAATAAATCCTAACACATCTTCGCCAAGTAAGAACGAAAATCCAATCAGAATGAACATTACAGTACCAATACAGAAATCCATCAGGTTCTTCATCAAAATGTTACCGGTATTTTTTGCTCTGGTGAAACCTGCCTCTACCATTGCGAAACCTGCCTGCATCCAGAATACCAATGCTGCACCTATCAGAAACCAGACACCAAATATGTTGTCATTAATAAAAGTCATAATCTCCTGCGTCATAACTTACCTCCTGGTTTTTTGGTTCCGAAGAATCTTTACTTAAAACGGCACCATATAGTTTTTTGACAGGAAATCTATTATTATTATTTCCTATCAAATAAAAAAAGGAGCGTCACCTGCCGCTAGCCTGCAGATGACACCCCATTGTGCCGCTATCAGAGTTTTTCTATTGTCCGGGCATTAATCCACTAAAAATTCAACTAACACATGTTTATAAATGCTGTTAATCGCTATGACAGGATCTTTATCCCGGAAAATAGAAAAAGGCACCGGAAGTTCATTCTTCTCAGCACCTTTGCCTTTGATGACTGTAATATTACCCTCATCGAAATAAAAAGTCAATAAAATTTATTAATTTTTTGTGAATTTATACAATCTGGCGAATTATTATACTTTTTGGCATTATTTTTGTGCAATTCAACCAGAGCACAATAATTACTATACGGAAGGGGATAAAAAGAAAGGGTTATATAAATAGACAGGAGAAGCATTTTTACCCCTCACAGTAACTCTTTTATGCTTCTTCTATGGTCTTATACTTTTCTACAACGTGCTGGTAAAGCATTTTAACCGCAGGTGCAAGGAAATTCGGATTTAATGCCGATATTCCTATGACACGATATGCTTCCGGCATCATTGGATAACGATGCACTTCGTATGGAATATCATTCATAACCAACTCCGGCATAATGCAAATGCCAAGTCCTGCTGCCACCAATGCAATCGTAGACAGGTCATCTACCACATGATAGTCCATCCGTACATTTCCCAATCCATTCTGTTTCATAAAAATTGCGATATCTGCATCCGTGGTCTCCATCTGGGATACAAAGACCTGATCTTTCATCTCATCCGGTGTCATATATGGTGTATCTTCCCGTTTACGGTAATCTTTTGGCACTACACAGAGCAACGGATCACGGTACAACGGCTCAATTGGCAGATCTCCGGCAGAAGACAGGGAGAGAAATCCAATGTCCACAATACCGTTTTTGATCCAGTAAGACACATCCGCATAAGTTCCCTGATACAGTTCAATATTAATGTCCGGATAACGCTGATGAAAAGAATGGATAATATCTGTCATCCAGTTTGTACATACGCTGGAAAAACAGCCTACTTTTACATTTCCCATTTTCAGTCCGTTTAATTCTGCGATCGCCTGCTGCAGACTCTCATCACTGTTTAACACTGCATTCACATAAGGAAGCAGATGTTCTCCATAATTGGTCAGGGCTACCCCTGCCTTATTTCTCGTAAACAGGGAAAATCCAAGTTCCTGCTCCATCGATGCGATCGCATGACTGACAGCAGAAGGCGTCAGATTTAGAATTTCTGCCGCCTTCTGAAAACTTCCCTGTCCCACCACTGTCTGAAATACCTGATAGGATAACAAAGTCATCTGTTTATTCCTCCCGGATTATCGTGCACATTTATACTGAAGATCTTCCCAACGACGGTCAACCTCAGCCTGGAACTGTGCGATCAGATCCTCATTGCCCGGTTTGAACAGATGTTTGAATCTGCCCTGCTCGCGCAAAAAGTCTTCAATCGGCAGTTTTTTCTTCGGTTCATATGTCAAACGCCATTTACCGTGTTCTACTTCAAACATCGGCCAGTAACAAGTCTCAACGGCAAGTTTGCAGATTTTCATAATGTCTGCTGTATCATAACGCCACCCACGCGGACATGGAGTCATGATATTTAAAAACGCTGCCCCCTCTGTGTAGATCGCTTTCTCCGCTTTTTTATGAAGATCGGAAAAATTGCCCATCATTGTTGTCTGACCAACATACGGAACATCATGATCTGCGATGATAGATGCCAGATCTTTTCGGTTCTGCATTTTACCATTGGACTGTGTGCCAACCGGTGTGGTTGTGGTATCTGCATACATCGGTGTTGCGGAAGAACGCTGAATACCGGTGTTCATGTATGCACCGTTGTCATAGCAGACGTACACCATATCGTGATTACGCTCCATTGCTCCGGAAAGAGACTGGAAACCGATATCATATGTACCACCATCACCACCAAATGTGATAAATTTGAAGGTTGCATCTTCCGGCAGACGACCACGTTTTTTCAGTGCTTTGTATGCTGTCTCAACACCACTTAATGTAGCACCTGCATTTTCAAATGCATTATGGATATAGCTGTCCTCCCACGCTGTATATGGATACATGAAAGAAGAAACCTCCAGACATCCGGTTGCGTTACCGATCACTGCCTGATCTCCCTCATGCAATGCACGCAGTACGGCACGAACTGCGATGGTTGCGCCACATCCTGCACACATTCTGTGTCCCGGAGCCAGACGTTCCGGTTTGCTCATAACTTCTTTAAATTTATATTCGCTCATCACTCTGCCTCCTATTTTCTCAGACCGATATACTGATACTGTGTTACCGGTTTACCGTTTTCTACTACATCTGCAAGTTCTGCAAATACATCCTTTGCATCTTCAACCGTAAAGTCACGTCCGCCAAGTCCGTAAGTGTAGTTGATTGCTTCCATATAAGTTCTGGTACGATACAGACCTGCTGTGATCTCAGAACCAAGCGGTCCTCCGTTTCCGTTATAGCTCTCGCAACGATCCATAATAGCTACTGCTTTGCAGTTTTTCATTGCTTCGACAATTTCTTCTGCCGGGAACGGACGGAACACACGCAATTTCAAAACACCGACTTTTTTGCCTTCCTCGCGCAGCTCATCTACAGCCTCTTTTGCGGTTCCTGCAGCGGAACCGATAATGACCATTACATAATCTGCATCTTCGGTTTTATATTCTTCAAAAAGACCGTACTCTCTGCCGGAAATTCCTGCAAATTCTTTCGCTACATCTAAGATAACCTGTTTTGCATTCTCCAGCGCAATGAGCTGATTTTTTCTACTTTCCATTACAAAATTAGATACTGCATACGGTCCAACAGAAACCGGCTTCCCCGGATTTAACAGATACTCCTCCGGATGATATTCACCGACGAACGCTTTGACCGGTGCATCTTCTAATAATTCAATATTCTCTACGGCATGACTGGTAATAAAACCATCCTGACAAATCATAATCGGCAGGCGGACATCTTTATGCTCGGCAATGCGGTATGCCTGAATAAAATTATCGTATACTTCCTGATTGTTTTCTGCATAAATCTGAATCCATCCGGTATCACGGGCCCCCATACCATCGGTATGATCACAGTTGATGTTGATCGGACCGGAAAGGGTACGGTTTACCAATGTCAGAGCGATCGGCATACGGTTGGAAGCTGCCAGCAGCAATTCCTCCCACATCAGGGCCAGACCAGCGGAAGAAGTTGCGGTCAGTGTCCTTGCGCCTGCTGCCTCAGATCCGATGCAGGCACTCATTGCAGAATGTTCACTCTCGACCGGAATAAACTCTGTATCGATTTCGCCGTTTGCAATGTATGTGGATACCATCTGCGGAATCTCTGTGGACGGCGTGATCGGAAATGCCGGCATAACATCCGGATTTACCTGTTTGATTGCATAGGCAACGGCCTCGTTACCTGACATACGTTCTTTGATTCCCATTATTCTACGCCCTCCTTCATTTTGATTGCTCCAAACGGACATACCTTTGCACAGATTCCGCATCCTTTGCAGTGATCTAAGTCAAAGGCTCCTCGTTTCTGATCTTTGACCGGAATGGAACTGTCCGGACAGACCGGTGCACACAGCAGACACTGTTTGCAGTTGTCCTCTAAATAAACCGGTGTATTATTTCTCCACTCACCGGTCTTAAAATATTTGGAAGTTCCTGCAGCAAATACCTGCATTCCTTCCGTCAGCCCTGTATGTGGCGTATGTTCATTGATTTTATTGATATCTGTTCTCATCTTCTATCTCCTCTATGCTTCCTCTACAGCCGCAAAAGCCATTTCCAGTGCTTTCATATTTCCATCGATCACTTCCGGTTTTTTTGCAAATTTATGTTTGTAAGAAGCACGCATTTCATGCAAAAATGTTTCTTTCGGCATTACACCGGTAGTTGCTACTACTGCTGCCAACATTGGAGAATTCGGAAAATATTTTCCCAGTGCTTCCTCAGAAATTGTTCTGGCATCAATCGTAACGACACGTCCCTCATAACCGTTTAACTGCGGCATGATCTCTTCTTTTGATTTTGCTGTATTAACAATGATGGCACCTTCTTTTTTCAATCCGGCTGTTACATCAACGGTATGTAATAATGTCTCATCAACAACTGCAACAAAATCCGGATCATAAATATTGGAATGTACACGAATCACATCTGAACTGATTCTGTTATAAGCAGTGATCGGCGCGCCCATGCGCTCCGGACCGTACTCCGGGAAACCCTGTACATGCTTTCCGGTTTTAAAAGCTACATCTGCCAGAAGCAGTGCTGCAGTCTTGGCACCCTGACCGCCACGGCCATGCCATCTGATCTCAATTCCATTTTTCATGATCTATCTCTCCTCTTTTCGTGACTACTCTTTCCTGAAATGTTGGTTTTTACCAGCATTTAACATTATATCGGTGTGTTTTTTGATTGTAAAGAGATAAAGTGATTTTTTTTCATTTTATAGATGAAACAAATTCATGTATTGTATCTGACAATGAAATTCAGGTACATAAAAACACAAATTTCTAACGACCAGACCGAATGATTCTCTCATAGATTTTAACCAGATATTTTTCTGAAAAACAAAAAATATTCAATCAGAACTTTTCCCGCTCTGGTTGAATATTTTTTATTTGTTTACAATTTAATGTTTTTCAATGCGTCCAGCATTGCATTACTGCCGGTCTCCTGCTTTGCCTCTTTCTGTTGTTTCTTCAGATAATTCTGTACATCCCGTTTGGAAACTCCTGCGCCTTCTTTCTTCCGGCGCTCCTGGAATTTACTCAGGCGCTCCTTATATCCACACTTACATACAAAAGAAGCATTTTCACCGCTGCCGATCAGTTCCATTCGTTTATGACACTGCGGACAGCGGGCATTTGTCGTCTTTGCGATAGTCTGCCGGTATCCGCATTCCCGATCCTGACATACAAGCATCCGACTATTTTTGCCATTTACAGCAAGCAGACGTTTCCCGCAATTCGGACAAAGTTTGTTTGTCATATTATCATGCCGAAAAGTTCCTTCCGCTGTCTTGATCTGTTTTACCAGATCCGTTGAATAAGTCCGAATCTCATTCATAAACTTCCGGTCTGAAAGTTTTCCTTCTGCAATCTTTGAGAGTTTCATTTCCCACTCTGCCGTCAGTTCCGGCTTGCACAGATCTTCCGGAACCAGTTCCAGAAGCTGACGTGCCTTCGCTGTGGTATAGATATCTTCACCCTTTTTCTCTAATAAAAAGCCGGAAAACAATTTTTCAATAATATCTGCCCTGGTAGCAACCGTTCCAAGTCCACCGGTTTCTCCCAGTGTCTTTGCCATTTCTTTGTTGCTGCTTTCCATATAACGTACCGGATTTTCCATTGCAGCGATCAGCGTGCCTTCGGTAAATCGTGCCGGTGGCTTTGTCTTACCTTCTGTCAGACGGATATCGGAAATGGAAAATTCCTGCCCTTTTTGCATTATAGGAAGATTCTGGCGTTTTAATTCCTCTTCTTCCTCATCCTCGGGCTGATTTTCATAAATCGCTTTCCATCCCATATGCAACGGACGGGTTCCTCTGGCATAAAAATGTTCTCCTTCCACTGCTCCAGTCAATACAGATTCTTCGTATTCATACGCCGGATACATAACTGCCAGAAATCTGCGCACTACCATATCGTAGATTTTTCGTTCCTCATTACTCATATGGATATAATTTGGTGCCTGCTCCGTTGGAATGATCGCATGATGGTCGCTGACTTTTGCATCATTGACAAATGCAGGTTTCTTCGGCAGTTCGCGGCGGATCAACGGAGCAGCAAACTCCCGGTAAACACCGGCATTGATGGCCTGCAGACGTTCTTTGATCGTTCCCATGACATCTGCCGTCAGATAACGTGAATCTGTTCTCGGATATGTCAGTACTTTATGGTTCTCATACAACCGCTGCATGATATTCAACGTTTCTTTTGCAGAAAATCCAAATTTCTGATTTGCTTCCCGTTGCAGCTGTGTCAGGTCATATAATTGTGGTGCACCCTGCTTTTTCACCTTAGTATCTGCTTTTATGATCTGCAATTTCTTTCCGGACAATTGTTTCTGAATATTCGCTATCCGGTCTTTCTGAAAACTGCGATAACTGCCACTTTTTTCATCTTTCCAGGTAAATACCACACCCTCTGCCTGCAATTGCAGTCCGTAATATGGTTTTGGAACAAATTTCCGAATTTCTTCTTCCCGCTTTGCAATCATTGCAAGTGTCGGTGTCTGCACGCGACCACAGGACAACTGTGCATTGTATTTGCAGGTCAATGCTCTGGTCGCATTTAATCCAACCAGCCAGTCTGCCTCTGCACGGCAGACAGCCGCATGATACAGATTATCATATTCTTTTGCATTTTTCAGATGCTCAAATCCCTGACGGATTGCTTTATCTGTCACAGAAGAAATCCACAGACGCTTACACGGCTTATGATTGTCTGCTTTCTTCAGAATCCAGCGGGCAACCAGCTCCCCCTCTCGGCCGGCATCGGTTGCAATGACGATATCCGATACATCCTTACGGTAGATCTGTCGTTTTACTGCCTGATATTGCTTCCCGGTCTGCTTGATGACCTCGATATCCATCTTCCCCGGAAGCATCGGAAGATCTTCCATCTTCCAGTCTTTGTATTTTTTATCGTAGTGCTCCGGATCTGCCAGCGTAACCAAGTGGCCTAATCCCCAGGTTACGATATACTGACTGCCTTCCAAAGCCCCGTCAATTTTCTTTCCACACTTTAAAACTCTACCGATATCCCGTCCAACGGAAGGTTTTTCGGCAATGACTAATGTTTTTCCCATATTTTTGCTAATTCTCTTTCTTCTTTTTGTTCTATCTCTCTCAGCCTTTGTAAAACGGACATTTAAGAATTATTCTGTGAACAGTTTGCCGCATCAATGGCCAGTACCAGTAACAATGCCGGAATTTCATGCTTCGGATCATCAAACTCGATGGCGTAGGTGTCACCCCAGCTCAGAATCTTTTTATGTACGTGAACAACTGCACTGCATGCTTCATACACATCATAATCCCAGCCCATGAAATCACCTTCTGCACGCCATCCCATGAAATCCACATCATATTTTGGGCGGAACAAAGCAAAACGCTGCTCTATGTGCCCCATCAACTGTCCATTCCATTCGATTTCAAAAGTTGGAAGTAAACAGAATAATTTCTGTTTGATAAATCCGATTTCATTGTGCGCCGCATCATATACATGGAGGCGGTGTCCTAATGAGATAAGTTCATTTTTTACAAAATATTTCTGATTTCCCTGTTCATCGTAGATATCATATGTATCTGACCAGGAAAATACACGTTGTTCAATTAATAATTGCATGTGTACTCCTTCTTATTCTTAACCGTCTCTAAGGGTCTCTTTAGAGACCTTTAAAGACTCTTAAATCTCCTTTAAGTTTTTTAATATCATCGCTTCAATATATATACTGTTGCAGGTCCACTTCCTGTTCTCTCCAGTATTTCATTTTTTATCATTTTATCAATTAATTTACGGGTTGCCGACTTTGTTTTATATCCACACACTTCCGTTGCTTTCCCCATACTGATTTTCCCATACTGAGTCAGATAATCTAAGAGTCTTTGCTCTCTGTCTGACACCAAACCAGAATAATACTCTGGTTCTCTGACAACATTTAAATCTGCAGCTCCCGGAATATATACAACCTGTCCTACTTCTAAATATAGAGTAATTCGCTCGGCTTTTATTGATATCTCATACCTTGGCTTTGTCCAATACTGTTCTTCCCATGCAGTCATAATTTTATCTACACCACTGCCCGCACGTTCACCCACATTTACAAAGCCAAAAATTTTCAGCAGATTTGGATTTCTTGGATCACTGTTTCCACCCGCATAAAATTCTTCTTTTGTAATTCGGATTGTTCCAGGATTAGAAATAGAAATTTGCTTCCCGTGTTTTATAATGACAATCCCACGTTTTCCATAGTAATTGGCATGAACAAGTGCATTAGCAACTGCCTCGCTCAATGCATCATGTACATCAACCCGGTCTACACGCACGCCATTTCGCCGATTCATAAACGGAACTGCCACATCATCATCGATTCTGGTTGTCACTTTATAGAAAAAATCAAATAAATTCCCACTCCAATCCCCCTCATTAGAATGTGTCCGATACAGCCAACGTACTCTCTTATCGTCACATTCTTCTCTGTAATCCAAAAAATAATCTGGAAACACATCCGTAATCCGATCAGCATCACCAAACATCAAAATTCCTGCAACCGTCGGTGAAACGGTTCCCCTTTTATTCTTAGCTGCTGCTTTCAATTTGATCAGAAATTCATCCTTCAATAATTTATTCCATGGATGTCCTTCATGCAACTGTTCAAATAATACACGATATCCTTTAATTGTATCTGCATTCAATGCATCTAAATCCATTTCTTCCAAAATTTCCGAATCTACCGAAATATCACGCTGATCTGAAAACATAGCTCTGACAGATGCTTCCGTACACAAAAAATCTCCCTCATAGTCTCTGCGATACGTTCCCTTCATGGGATCGGTTCCTATATACACAGGCTTATCATGCCGATCAGCCGCCGGAACATTTATTTCAAGAATATTCTTGCCCTCATACTCAATAACTTTTACATGATGGTTCAATAAAATATTTTTAGAAACTTTATTTCGATCATTGATTGTACTCCAGAAATTTTTCTGATACTTTACAATCTGTCTGTCATTTAATCCATTGACCGTAAAAGAATCTCGATGTTCTTTTACCCCCAACAAAATCGTTCCTCCATCTGTATTTGAAAAAGCGGAATATGTCTCCCATATACTTTCCGGAAGACCACCTTCTGCCAACTTGCATTCCCGTTCATGATTTTCATTTAATTGTAAAGCTTCTAATACTTCTTTTTTCAATTATTATCCCCCGTTTACTTTCATAATGTAAAGCGTTCAAATCTTGATATTGTAAACAGTATAGATTGATTGTTTACCGCATGTCAACCGCCGTTTTTCATAGTTTTTTTTGTTTGTGCAACTTTCCAATTTCACTTAAAATACAGACATCTATTATATTTACTGTATCTAACACTAAATTATCTACCAAACTTTCGATTTACAATTACATGGCAACTGCAATTTTTGTATATAATGTATAGTCATCTCAAAAGGAAAAAGCCGTTATATCATACGACTTTTTCTATAAATTCATGCATTATTCTTATCCATCTTTTCATAGCAAACTGGTATATTGTAGTTGACTCATCTGGCAGTCACTTACAGATATACTGTTTTAAGCATGCGCAACGATAGTCTGATGGTGTTAAATGATAACGTTTTTTAAACAATCTGCAAAAATAATCGACATTACGGAATCCACTTTCATAGGCGATGGTTTTTACTTTTTTATTCGTATTTTTCAATAGCCAGGAAGCTGCCTGCAGTCTATATCCTATCAAATAACTGACCGGCGTAGTATGTAAAAATCGTTGAAACAAATTTAGCGCAGTACTTTTGCTGACCCCTATATGTGAGGCTATTTCATCCAGTGACAGCTCATGATTATAATTTTCATGTATATATTGCATCATCAACTGTACTCTTTTCTGTGCAGCCTCATCAACTGTTTGCATATTTTCTTTATCCGATAACTTTACATTTTCGTAAAAAATCAACCATAAATCCTGCAACAATGCCAAAGTGGAAAGCTCCCTTATTTTCTCATTCTCCTGTGTTTCCATTATTTTTATCATAATTTGTATAATCCTTGCCTGCCACGGTTCAGCAATCTGAAAACACTGGAAAGACATATTCGATGAAATGATTGGTAAAATATATTTTTTATAGACCAAACTATTCTCTGGTGCAATAAATTCAGGCATACATACAAAATTAGGAATGACACCACCTGATGATGCATAAAACCGATGCAATATTTTAGAATTGATAAAAATTGCGTCTCCTTCTGACAATATAATCTGTTTTTCACCTATTCCACATATAATTTGTCCAGACTCAACATATAAAAACTCAAATTCTCTGTGCCAGTGCCATTCAATACAATGAAAATCAAAGAACTCCAGATCATCATAATAATACTGGAATGGATAATCACTGGTTCCGTGCTGCTTGATTTCCATAAAGTCCTCGTCTGTAAGTATTTTATTACAATCCATCTCCATACCACATTCTTTCTTTTTACGATATTATACAGTATTTTTGTAATTTAATTCAATGCATATACTTTTTATTTGTTATATAATCAATCAAAAAAGAAAAGAGGTATTCGCATGATTTTTAAATGGATGAATGAAAGTGAGATCCGCATTGAAGGAGACAGAATTGAAATAACCGCACCACCAAAAACAGACTTTTTTTGTGGCAGCATTTTTATGAACATCTTTCTATTGAACATAAAATTGTTAAAAATATTCGGAACGGGAAATAAGAAATGAATACTGTAAAGAAAAATGACTATCATAAGACAAAAATTGCCTGTTATATGGGCTTTATCACGCAGGCTATTGCGGCAAACTTTGCACCGCTTCTTTTTTTGAAATTTCACAATGACTATCATATTTCTCTCGGTAATATTGCTTTGATATCCACTTTCTTCTTTTTCACACAGCTTCTGGTTGATCTGTTCTGTGCCAAATTTGTAGATTATATCGGATATCGTATTTGCGTTGTTGCATCAGAAATATTTGCTTCACTTGGTCTGGTTGGACTGGCATTTTTACCTGATCTTTTACCTGATCCTTTCATAGGAATTATATGCAGTGTCGTTGTTTATGCTATCGGAAGTGGCTTAATCGAAGTACTTTGCAGCCCTATTATTGAAGCCTGTCCATTTGAAAACAAAGAAGCAACGATGAGCCTGCTCCATTCCTTTTACTGTTGGGGAGCTGTTGGAACAATTTTGATTTCCAGCTTGTTTTTTCTGATATTCGGCATAAACAGCTGGAAATGGCTTGCCGTAATATGGGCGCTCATTCCTGCTGTTAACACTTATAATTTCATGACCTGTCCGATTGAGCATCTGGTTGACACCGGCACCGGAATGGGAATTAAAAGTCTATTTGCCAAACCTTTTTTCTGGGTTGCGATATGTCTGATGATCTGTTCTGGGGCTTCTGAACTTGCAATGGCTCAATGGGCATCTGCTTATGCCGAATCTGCGCTGGGATTGTCAAAAGCACTGGGAGACTTAGCAGGTCCATGTATGTTTGCAGTCACCATGGGCATCAGTCGCATAATTTTTGGGAAATATGGAAAACAGCTGGATTTAATGAAGTTTATGGGCGGTTCCGGCATATTATGTGTTATCTGCTATCTCCTTTCTGCCCTGTCATCTAATTCGATCATTGGACTTGTCGGTTGTATAGTATGCGGTTTTTCAGTTGGAATTATGTGGCCGGGGACAATCAGTATTTCCTCAAAAACGTTTCCAAAGGGTGGGACAGCTATGTTCTCTCTCCTTGCCATGGCAGGAGATTTAGGTGGCAGTATCGGGCCTGGAATTGTTGGCCGTATCACCCAGAACGCAGGAAATAATATTAGGATCGGCATGAGATGCGGACTTATTTTTCCAGTAATTCTATTATTTATGCTCTTTCTTCTATATCGAAAAAATCAGCACACACAAAAATAGCACCTGCGACAGCCTACACACTGTCACAGGCACTATTTATCCCACTATATTTTCTTAGAAATTCTTTCTACTGAATAAACATAGCATCTCCAAAGGAGAAGAACCGATATCCTTCCTTCACCGCTTCCTCATAAGCCGCCAGCACATGCTCTCTTCCTGCAAGTGCAGAAACAAGCATCAGCAACGTTGACTCCGGCAGATGGAAGTTTGTGATCAGACAATCCAGCACTTTGAATTGATAACCTGGATAGATGAAAATCTCTGTCCATCCGCTACTCTCTTTCAACATACCGTTTTCGTCCGCTGCGGACTCAATGGTACGGCAGCTTGTGGTTCCAACACAAATTACACGATGACCGCTTTTCTTCGCATTGTTGATCTTGTCAGCGGCTTCCTGTGTCACCATATAGAATTCTGAATGCATATGGTGTTCCAGGATATTGTCCACTTTTACCGGACGGAAAGTACCAAGTCCGACATGCAGTGTTACCTCTGCAATATCAACGCCCATATCTTTTACCTGCTGAAGCAGTTCCGGTGTAAAATGCAACCCTGCAGTCGGAGCTGCAGCAGAACCGTCATATTTTGCGTAAACAGTCTGATAACGGTTCTTGTCCTTTAACTGATGTGTGATATATGGCGGTAACGGCATCTGACCTAACTGATCCAGAATTTCTTCAAAAATTCCTTCATAAGTAAATTGGATCAGACGGTTGCCCTCTTCCACGATATCAATCACTTCACCGACTAAAAGTCCACCACCAAAAATGATCTTTGTGCCGACTTTTGCCTTTTTACCCGGTTTTACCAGTGTTTCCCAGACATCGTTTTCCTTGCGTTTCAGCAGAAGAATCTCGATTTTTGCCTGAGTCCCCTCTTTTTCACCAAACAGACGGGCAGGAATTACTTTTGTATTGTTTAAGACAAGGCAGTCACCTGGTTTCAGGAATTCTGTGATTTCCCGGAATACATGATGAGAATACTCGCCAGTCTCTTTATCCAGGACCAGAAGTCTGGAGGATGACCGATCCTCCAGCGGGTCCTGCGCAATCTGCTCCTGTGGCAGATCAAAATAATAATCTGTTACCTTCATTTCGTTTTCGTTCAATACAGACACCAACTTTCTACTGGCGCAGCTCTATGCCCAGACGCTCCAGACCATTCATGATTTTCTTCATGGCAGCTGCGATATCTGCTTCCTCTAACGTACGGTCTTTTGCACGGAAGGTCAGTTTATAAGCCAGAGATTTGAATCCTGCTTTAATCTGTGCGCCCTCATAAATATCAAATAATTCATAAGACTCAAGAATCTTGCCGCCTCTCTCGTCAAATACCTTCTCAATATCGCCTGCAAGTACATGTTTCGGAACAACCATACTGAGGTCGCGGCTGACTGCCGGATATTTTGCAATGCCTTCGTATTTGCGGTCAAAAGTTGCACGGGAAACGATTTCCGGCATATCAATGACTGCAACGTATACGCGATCTTTGATGGAGTAATTTGCTGCAACCGTCGGATGGATCTCACCGAGATAACCGATTACCTGACCATCATAAATAACATTTGCCTGACGTCCAGGATGTAAGAAGGACAGTTCCGACTCCGGATCATACTCCGGTTTCAGATTCATGCCTACTTTATACAGGAACTCCTCAATAACACCTTTCATAGTATAGAAATCGCCATCACCGTAGAATCCCAATGTAAACTGCATGCGCTCTTCCGGAAGCTCTGTAACAGGCTCCTGTTTTGGCAGATAAATATTTCCTAATTCATACAGACGCACATCTTTGTTTCTACGATTGAAGTTGGTAGAAAGAGATGTCAGCATTCCGTTTAAGGAAACGGTACGCATAATACTGAAGTCCTCGCCAAGCGGATTGGAAATCGTTACGGTATTACGCAACTGACTGTCTGCCGAAAGTAATAATTTATCAAATACCTTCGGACTCTCGAAGGAGTATGTCATTCCCTGTGAAAATCCGCAGAACTGGGCAACTTCTCTTGCTACTTCCTCTACTCGAAGTTTAAAGGAAAGTTTACCTGTTGTGGATTCTCCGGATGGAAGTGTGGTTGGGATATTGTCATATCCATAGAATCGTGCCACTTCCTCCGCGATGTCTGCATCGCGGAGCAGATCCTGTCTCCAGGATGGAACGATGACTTCCTGTGTCTCCTCATCAAAACCAAGGTCGATTTTTTTGAAATATCCGATCATTGTCTCTGCAGAAATATCAGTTCCGAGCAGACCATTGATCCAATCCGGATCAAATGCAATTCTTCTTCCTGTCATTTCTTTCTGGTATACATCAACGACACCGCCAACAACTTCACCTGCACCAAGTTCTTCGATGAGCTGGCAGGCACGGTTCATAGCCTCAATCGCATTGTTTGGATCCAGGCCTTTTTCAAATTTGGAGGAAGCGTCGGTACGAAGACCTACTTTTTTGCTGGACAGACGGATGTTTGTTCCATCAAAGCAAGCAGCCTCAAAAAGCATTGTCTGAACATTGTCTGTGATCATGGAGTTTTCGCCACCCATGATACCGGCAAGTCCGATTGCTTTTTCGCCATCGCAGATCATCAAAATACTGTCATCCAAGGTACGCTCCTGGCCATCTAACGTAACAAATTTCTCTCCTTTAGCAGCACGGCGTACCCGAATCTCATGGCCGGAGATTGTATCCATATCATAAGCATGCATTGGCTGTCCAAACTCTTCCATGACATAGTTTGTAATATCTACGATATTGTTGATCGGACGGATACCGTGGGAAGCCAGTCTGTGCTGCATCCACTTCGGTGACGGTGCGATCTTAATATTTTTTACTACACGGGCAGTATAACGCGGGCAAAGATCCGCATCTTCTACAGATACTTTAATGTAGTCGTTTACGTCCTCTGTATTTCCTGTCTCTGTTACTACCGGCGGAATAAATTCTTTTCCGAAAGTAGCTGCTGCCTCACGGGCAATACCAAGAATGGAAAAGCAGTCTACACGGTTAGATGTAATCTCGTACTCTACAACTACGTCATCTAATCCAAGATAAGCAACTGCACTCTCACCAACCGGAGCATCTTCCGGTAAAATGTAAAGTCCGTCCTCAGCTGCATCCGGATACATATCGGTAGTAGAGCCAAGTTCTTCAATGGAGCACATCATACCATTGGACTCTATACCTCTTAATTTACCTTTTTTGATTTTGATACCGCCTTCTACGACTTTTCCGTCATGACCGCCTGCAACACGTCCACCGTCTAATACAACCGGGACTTTTGCGCCTTCAAATACGTTTGGTGCGCCGGTTACAATCTGTGTGGTCTCCCCGCCGATATCCACCTGGCAGATTACCAGTTTATCTGCATCCGGGTGTTTTTCGATTTTTAATACCTGACCGATCACGATTTTTTCCAGATCCTCATCTAATTTTTTATATCCTTCTACTTTTGAACCGGAAAGTGTCATCGCATCCATGTATTCCTGCGGCTCTACTTCTAATTCCGGAACATATGCTTTTATCCAAGATAATGAAGTTGTCATGTTTCTTTCTCCTATATTAATTCTTTCATAATTTTTCGTGCAGATTCGAAAATTATTCCTGCAAAGTTTTTCTTATGCACTTCTTTCGTGCAGATTCGAAAATCTTTCCCTCAAAATTTTTCCTATGCACTTCTCAAAGCTAACGCTAAAACTGTTTCAAAAATCTGTCGTCATTTTCGTAAAGCAGACGCATATCGTCGATTTCATATTTTAACAGTGCGATACGCTCCAGGCCTACACCGAACGCAAATCCGGAATATTCCTTTGGATCAATGCCGCTCATCTCAAGTACGTGCGGGTGAACCATGCCACAGCCAAGAATCTCAATCCATCCTTCACCTTTACAGAAACGGCATCCTTTTCCACCACATTTGAAGCAAGTCACGTCTACCTCAGCACTCGGCTCTGTGAATGGGAAATGATGTGGACGGAATTTTACTTTTGTCTCAGGTCCGAACAGCTCTTTTGCAAACTCCTGCAGTGTTCCTTTCAGATCTGCAAATGTAACACCTTTATCGATAACCAGTCCCTCAATCTGATGGAAGGACGGAGAATGAGTTGCATCTACTTCATCGGCACGGAATACACGTCCCGGTGCGATCATACGGATCGGCAGTTTGCCCTGTTCCATCACTCGAACCTGTACCGGAGATGTCTGTGTACGAAGTACAATTTTGTCATTGATATAGAATGTATCCTGTTCATCTTTGGCCGGATGATTTGCCGGAATATTCAGTGCCTCAAAGTTGTAGTAATCGTACTCTACTTCCGGTCCTTCTACGACTTCATATCCCATACCAACAAAGATACGCTCAACTTCTTCCAGGGCGATGGTGTTCGGATGACCATGACCTACACGGTTTTTCTTTGCCGGAAGTGTTACGTCAATGACTTCTTTTTTCAGTTTATGTTCCAACTCCAACGCTTCCATTTTCTTTTTGGTTTCTTCTAATTTTTGTTCGATGGCTGCTCTTGTCTCATTTACCATCTGACCAACCAATGGACGCTCTTCCGGGCTGACATCTTTCATTCCTTTTAATACTGCAGTAAGCTCACCTTTTTTCCCGAGGAATGCAACACGGACATCATTTAATCCGTTTAATCCTTCTGAACTTTCGATAGAAGCAAGCGCTTTTTCTCTGATTTGCTTTAACTTGTCTTTCATCTCTTATCTCCTTTTACTTATTCATAAATGTATCAGATTGTTCTGTTTTATCATTTTGAGAAATATTGATTACACGGATTGTTCCGTGCTTTGCACTTCCACAATCCCATAAAAAAACGTCCCTTCACAAAGAAAGGGACGAAATAATTCCGCGGTACCACCCGACTTTCCGACATACATCGGACACTCTGATGCGTAACGTGCATGACCCGTCTGTCTCTACTGGACCCGTACGGCATTGCAAACCGTACATTCCCTGTTCAAAACAGCAGCTCCGATGGGAATTTCAGCAAATGTCTTTCCTTAAATGTACTCTCAGCCAACATACATTCTCTCTGTAATCCGATCATCTGCCTACTGACATCTTCTCAGCTTTTGTAACCTGGATTCTATTTCTCCGGTACAGCATACTATATACAGCATCCGGACAGTAAATCAAAAACAGAAAGATTTGAAAATATACATACCTCCAAATCAAAACTAGAATTTATTCTAGCATAGCTTTTTTAAAACATCAAGCGTTTTTATCCTGTTCCCGTTCTTTTTTTCTCTGTCGTGCTTCCTGGATCTCCACCAGAAGAATTTCAAACAGATTATTCACTTCTGCACACACCAGAAAAATGTACATACTGATGTACAGCCAGAACATCAACAGGAAGATCGTAGTCAGACTGCCATATAAGGAAAATCCGTTAAAATAATCAACATATACAGACAGTCCAAAGGAAAATACATACCATGCGGCAGAACATCCCACCGCTCCAATAAGCTGGCTTTTAAACGTTGCAGTCCGGTTCGGCAATACTTTATAAATAAACATAAAGAATACGATCAATACAAAAAACAGGATCAGCAGCCGCAGTTTTAAAATGATATCCGTTACTATGGACAGAATTGGTGCATACTGTACGAGCATATTCTGGATTTTCCGGCCAAATACCAGAAATACCATCAGTAAAATGATGACAAGCACGAGGATCAATGTCTCGATCATTGCCCGGAAACGCAGTACAAACCAGTTTCGGGTCTCATCGGTATCGTATACAATATTCAGACCGTAACGAAGACTCTGGATCGACTTTGCAGCAGAATACACCGCAAAGATCACTGCGATTGGAAGCATTTTGGCCGAATTTGTATACACTTCATTTACCACATTGATCAGCATCGGCGTGATCTTGATCTGTCCCGGAAGTACCATCTGAATCACCGACAGTACTGTACTCTCACTCACTGGTGTGAACCGCAGCAGCGACAGAAATACCAGTAAAAACGGGATGGCTGACATTATGATAAACAGCGCTGCCTGCGCTGCGTAGGCACCAATATTATCTTTTTTCAGTTTTTGTAAAAAGAACCTTATCAAATGCTTATAATCCATAAGTTCTCCCCTTTTGTATCCAAAACAATTGTCTTTTGAATATTCACATTCCGATAGAATATCAGATTTTTTACATTTCATCAAGTTTTTTATTCACCAGATCCTGTATACAGTTCTGTTCCCGGGAAAAATGTTCCAAGTATCTCCACATATCCCTTGCCGCTTTTTGCCATGCCATCCGCACCATACTGGCTCATACCGATCCCGTGTCCCAAACCGCCTCCATAGAGCACATATATTCCGTGTTCTTCTGTATCAACCGAAAAAAATGCACTGGGAAGCATGTGGAAATTATGTGCAGAATTTCCGTTTTTATCTGTCAAAGTGGTACAAATGCTCCATAAAATATTCCGGATTGCATTTTCATTGTATACATGTGCAATACCGTTTTCAAAAGTCAGACGCAGATCTGTGACACAGCCGGATTCCGATCTTGCATCAATGCCAAGATCCGCTAGCGTTCCAAAAGATGTCAGATTCTCCGTTTGCACACCTGCGCCATCTGTCAGCACTACTTTTCCATCCCGGTGGCTGGCTGCCGTCTGTAATGCGTGCCGCAGTTTCTGCTCATTTCCTGCTAACTGCAACACAGCCCGCCATCGAAAAAAGCGGCTTTCACTGTCGTATGCTGTCACCTGGCCATCCCGCAAAAATATATCTGCAGATGATCCCATTCCTTCATTCTGTACAAGACTGTGAACCCCCAGATAAGGAAGTGCCTCCTGCTGCCATACTTCCAGACCGGTAGTATAACCACAGGACGTAGAAAAATAATAAATCGAGGCGATCATCCCCTGCCAGGTAAGAATTTGTCCGGCGGTAGCATACACGGCCTCCGTTGCCGCCGCATTTGCATTTTCCGGAAGGTATACCTGACAGTCAGTGGTATCGTCCACATCCGCATGATACATTTCATAAGCGGTTCCCAACACCTGTAACGCCGCATAGGTCCGGGCACAGACTGCCTGGGCTTTCAATGCTTCCGGTGCAAAGGATGCAGGCATCTCCCCAGGCACCACACCGCAGAGATAGTCTTCCATCCCAAGTTCATTCACAATCCAATATGTATTGCCATCTGCCTTTCGATATATATGCAGTTTTCCGGCATAAGTCCCCTGAACTGCTCCACCGGCATCTGTCAGACTTAATGTACCGCCATCTGTCGCTTCCACAACAGCTTCATCGACCCCGTTCTGTGCCATCCACGTACCACAGTCTGCTGCTGTTTGGGCTGCAACAACCGCCTCCACACCGGAAGCAGATGCTTTCCATCTGGTACTTCCCAATACATACACTCCAGCACGTTCCGGCTTCTGTCCATGATCCTGCGTCAGTAGAACCCGCACCGTCTCCGGAATTGTAATCAGTCCCACTTTCGTGCCTGCGCTGTTCCCGGAAGCTGTTTTTTCCGGTGTTTTTCCCGCTTCTGCATCCGTCTGTCCCACTTCCTGTTTGATTCCCAGCAGTACCTTCCCCTGCACATACGCCACATAGTGTTTTCCATACTCCATCCGGCAGCTTTGCAGATCACAATCATAATTTCCATTGTCTGCTATGATACGCTGTTCTCCGGGAACTTTTCCCAGATATTGTACTTCCACTTCAGTTACGGTATCTTTCACCTGAAGAGTATCCAGAAGCAGTTCAAAGTACATACACCACTGCGCTCTGCTCAATATCGTTTCATTCTTTTTCACAGAGGTACTATCAGTTGTACTAAAATGGTTCTGCAGCTGCATCACTGCTTCCTCATAACATCCTTCTACCCCCAGCACACTGCAAATTTGTTGCAGATCAGCCACAGTCAGAACATCCCGGACTTTTGGAATCACCAACTTTCTTGTTTCCTCCGGTGTCAGATATGCTGCCTGCAGATACCCTGCCAGTTCCGACGCATAAACCTCCTGATGAAGCTCCGTTGTCTGCTCCTGCTTTTCTTTTTCTTCCGCTGCTATCAAAAAGATTCCTGCAATCACAGCCATACTAAGGAAACACAACAGAAGCACCTTTCGACGCTTTCTTCGTTTTTTCTGTTTTTCCAGATATCTTCGTCCTGGCTGTCTGCAATCTGTTTCTGTTCTCATACACCTGTCCCCTCCACGCAACATCATATGGCTGTAAAAGGGAAAAAAGAACCGGACATGATGTTATTCACACCATGTCCGGCTTTATCTTTTGTGATTCAGTTCTTTCATCTTTTGTAACGCAGACATATCTCTATGCCTTTATCTTTTGTAACATTTTTCAGTTTTCTCTTTTGTGATCCCAGAGTGCCGTTCCTGCAATTTTGACTCCTAGCAAAGCTAGGGGGGATTCCGCAATCGGTCTTCTGCCTTCCACTGCGAATTCGGTGGCCTGGCATCCAGCCGACAATTTAAGATTCCCAAAAAGAAAATGTAGGTTCAAAATAACAGGGTTCTCGCACACCCCAGGAATCACTTCCGCTACATCTGATTATACTTTACTATGTGCATCCTGGCAATAAAAAATTCAAATTTTTTTTAGAAAATTCTGGATTCCGACTTCACGTTCGTTTTGCCATATTCCTTATTTTTCCAGAGAAAAAGCATAAGGTAAAAGTTCACCTAAGGATGCTGTGCGCTGAATTCCTTCGCATCCCAGCATGAGCACCTGAAAATCCCGGGAACAAAACTCTGCCATCACCTGGCGGCAGACACCGCAGGGTGCTGTCGGCTGTTTGCTGTCACTGATAATAGCGATTGCTTCAAATTCACGAAATCCTTCCGAAACCGCTTTGAATATTGCGGTACGTTCTGCACAGTTTGTAGGACCATACGCTGAATTTTCAATATTGCACCCGGTAAATATCGTACCGTCTTTGCACAGCAGTGCCGCTCCTACATGAAAACCGGAGTAAGGAGCATAGGCCTGTTCTTTTGCTTCCTTTGCCTTCTGAATCAGTTCTGCAAACTCCATCTTATTCTCCGTCCTGCAACATTGCAATTGCACTGCTTGTACCGATCCTGCTGCATCCTGCACCGATATACAGTTCCATATCTTCTTTGGAACGGATACCGCCTGCCGCTTTGATCTTTACATTCGGTCCCACATGCTGCTTCATCAGTATCACATCCTCCAATGTAGCACCGCCGGTTCCGAATCCGGTTGAGGTCTTGATAAAATCCGCTCCGGCTTCTGTCACTGCTTCGCACATCCGGATTTTCTCTTCTTCCGTCAGATAACAGTTTTCAATAATCACTTTTAAGATCTTATCACCGGTTGCTTCCTTGAGCAGACGAATCTCCTCTGTTACCTGCGAATACTCCTGATTCTTTACCATACCAAGATTGATAACCATATCGATCTCATTCGCACCGTCTTCCAGTGCCTGACGTGTCTCTGCCAGCTTCGCCTCTGTACTTGCATTACCAAGCGGGAAACCGACTACTGTGCAAATGTTTAATTCCGGAAAATATTCATGTGCACGCTTTACATAGCTGCTTGGGATGCACACAGAAGCCATTCTGAAAAAACGTGCTTCCTGACACAACTGCTGGATTTCTTTCCAGGTTGTGACTGCCTTTAACGCAGTGTGATCCACAAATCTGTATAATTCTTCTTTTTTCATGTCTTTACCTCATTTTTACGAATGACTTCATGATAATATATTTTATACAAAAAATCTATACAAACTGATATTTTCAGAAATTGTTACAACAAAGAACCAGTTTTCTTCCGTTTCCGGGAAATAATCACCATAACTTATCTTTTTGATAAAATTTTCTTCTATATGTAATACATCTTTGGTCGCACCTATTTTATTTTACGGAATTCAGACGTCACCGGGCAATCCGGCACCTGGGTATTGGCAATGATATAGCGGCTCCAAGTTCCGTCCTCGTTGTAGATCCACTGTCCCGTCACAAGGCTCTGGACAGAATAATGCTGTTCATTGAACCGAACCCGCCCGATCACAGTTTCCGTATCCAGAGTATCCGCCGCAGCGCATAATTTTTCGATATCCAGTGATTTCGCTTCCTTCAGAATCTGGTACAGTATTTCCACATTCGCATAGTCATATCCCGCCAGTGCAGACACATAGCTGTCTTTCGTCAGTTTCAGCCACTGCTGTCCGATTTCTTCACAGCTTTCACCGGAGATAGAAGATACATACGGATACTCCGTCGTCCACCACACTTCCGAGCACAGGCGGTCTGCACCTACTGCAGCCACATCTTCCTCAAACAACGCCGCCTTCGCCACCGTGCACACCTCCGGCATATATCCAGATGCCTTTAATTTCCGGTAAAAAGTGCCAAAATCCGACGTCAGCATAACACCTGCAACAATCTCACAGTCCTCCTCTTTTAACCGGCGCACCATGGCACTGTAATTGGATGTCCCCGGTGTATAAGCCCCCGGATCACATATCTCATAACCATATGCAGCAGCAAACGCAGTGATGGCTGCCATCATGGCCTGCCCCTCCGCATCATCTGCATGCATCACGCCGATCTTTCCACTGGTTACACCTGCTGCTTTCCATGCATCCAGAAAACAGAGCAATTCGTTCTCTGTATTAAATCCCGCATGATAGCTGTACTGATGATCCGATGCCGCCCATGCTTCATCCGGCGTATCCACAGACAGGCACAGAATTCCTGCTTCCTCACAAGCTTCCGAAACCGGCACCGTCGTATCTGCCGTATGGGATGTCAGCATCACATCCACATTCTGACCGGAGATCATTTGCTGTGCCACCTGTCTGGCTTTTTCCGGTTCTGACTGGGAATCCCCTACGAACAGCTTCAGTTTTTTTACTGTTCCATCCACTTCCAGACCACCCGCTTCATTGATCTGATCCAGTGCATACTGCGTCATCTCTTCCGTTCCGGCTCCGAATGCCGTCAGCACTCCGGTCTGTGGAATCACAATTCCTACTTTGATATAATCCTCTGCATCTGCCGCATCCTGCTGCCCGTTCTTATTTTCTGTGCATGCAGTCAGCAGCATTCCGGTCATAAGCACTGCAAGCACCACTGCCACAATTTTTCTTATCGTTCTTCCCTTCCACATAGTCCCTTTTTACTCCTTTTTCTGGTCTTACCATCTATCTTAACAGGATTTCTCTCTGTTTTCCATCCAAAATAGCATTCTTTCAGACACATGACTGCATTTCAAGGCTGCATTATCCGAAATATTCAGCGCAATCTTCTATCAAACAAAAACGATTCAGAATCAGTCACGTTTTTCGTTTCTGTCTCTGAACCGTTTTCACTATATTTTCTCTTGCAAATAGATTTTATTATATATATGTTCTCTTCGCCTTACTAAGCTGCGACGTATACCACGCAATCCCAACCAGAAGCACACCGATGCCGACAGCCTCTGCAATTTTCTGATACCAGAGCAATTCTATCACCAGCCCGTATATGCCGAATGCCGTACAAACAAACCCGAAAATGGTGGTTTTAGGTCCCATTTCCTCACAAAACTTTTCCGGATGACGAATCTGGTGCAATTCCTGCTCTGTGAACAGCCACTGTGGAAGCACATGATTCTTTTTCATTTTTCCGGCAGTTACCATACAATAAATGCCGCAGATGATCAGGATCACATCCACAATACTCAGGATTCCCGTTCTATTTAGGGCTGCTGCTACCATATTAAATGATTCTCCTATCTTATCTCAAGAAACTCCTTCACAACTTTTGGCATCTCATCCACTTCGCATACTGTTTTATGAAGTACCGCTGCACTGCGAATATCTTCGATGGCCTGCGGAACTTTCACATTTGCGATCTTGGAAAGTTCATCCACGAGTTCAAAATCTGTCATGGAATCATATTTCTCATCAATGGCATCCATAACGCTTCTTGTGAATTTGAACGGACTTGCCGTAGATGCGATAACTGTTTTGGTCTCATCTTTTGTCTCTGCTTTATATTTTCCATATACACCGGCTGCTACTGCAGTATGTGTATCGATGACATAACCTGTCTTCTCATATAATGCGGAGATCACCTCAGCAGTCTCTTTCTCTGTGGTGTAATTTCCGTAGAAGTTCTCTAACTGAGCCTTCATCTCGTCTGTGATGATATATTTTCCATCTGTGGATAATGCTGCCATCAGTTTTGCATTTTCCTCTGCATTCTCGCCAGCAATACGGTAGATCAGACGCTCCAGGTTGCTGGAGATCAGGATATCCATAGACGGAGAAGAGGTCAGGATAAATTCACGGTTTCTGTCATACTCACCGGTACGGAAGAAATCATATAAGACTTTGTTCTCATTAGAGGCACAAATTAATTTTGCAATCGGAAGTCCCATATTTTTTGCATAAAAAGCTGCTAAAATATTTCCAAAGTTTCCAGTCGGAACTACCACATTGATTGGCTCCCCTGCTGCGATTCTGCCGTTCGCATACATTTTTGCATATGCATATACATAGTAAACAATCTGTGGAACGAGGCGTCCGATGTTGATGGAGTTTGCAGAAGAAAAACGATAGCCTGCCTGAAGCAGTTCCGCTTTCATCTCCGGATCAGAAAACATCTGTTTTACACCGGTCTGTGCCTGGTCAAAGTTTCCATGAATTCCTACAACGAATGTATTGTCACCCTTCTGGGTCACCATCTGTTTTTCCTGGATCGGGCTGACACCGTTCTTCGGGTAAAATACAATAATCTTGGTTCCTTCTACATCTGCAAAGCCTGCCAGTGCTGCTTTTCCGGTATCTCCGGAAGTTGCAGTCAGGATAACAATATCCTCTTTCACTTCATTTTTGCGGGCTGCTGTGATCAGCAAATGCGGAAGAATGGATAATGCCATATCTTTGAATGCAATGGTTGCTCCATGGAACAGCTCCAGATAATAAGCACCATCTGCTTCTACTAACGGTGCAATCTCCGGTGTGTCAAATTTGGAATCATAAGCACGATCGATACAGTTTTTCAGTTCTTCCTCTGTAAAATCTGTCAGGAATCTGCTCATAACTGCGTATGTAGTCTCCTGATAACTCATTTTTGCCAGTTCCTCTACCGGAATATCCAGTTTCGGGATTTCTGTCGGCACATACAATCCTCCATGCTTTGCCAGTCCGTTTAAAATTGCCTGGGAGGCAGTTACTTTCTCTGATGCATCTCTGGTATTTGCATATAAAATTGCCATAATTTCTTCCTTTCTCTGCTGTCGCATTTTCACTTTTTTTACAATTCATAACACAATAATTTGTATTTCATCACTTTAATGTAATAATTTAAATTATTGAACAGTATTTTATCATACACATTTTTAAAATACAAGTAGAAAGAGTCTGAACTTTAGCGGATATTCGCAATTCGCTCGCTGCTTGTTCATGTACGCAGTCGCTTTGCGGCCTGCGTTCAAAAAAATCAGAGAAAACTGTGTATACACAATTCTCTCTGATTCTCCTTTTGCTTCTGATCCAGTTTCTGTCAGTCAGCCATTTTTATTTTCGTTTGCTGTTAATGTAGTTTACCAGGCCTTCGCTGTCAATGATTTTCTGCATAAACGGTGGAAAAGCCTGTCCCTGATATTCCGTTCCTTTTGTACGGTCATAGATTTTACCGCTGTCGAAATCGATTTCTACCTCATCACCTTCTTCAATCTCACGGGATGCTTCCGGACACTCAATGATCGGAAGTCCGATATTAATGGCATTACGATAAAAAATACGTGCAAATGTCTCTGCGATGATGCAGCTGACACCTGCGGTCTTTAAGCATAACGGTGCATGTTCTCTGGAAGAACCGCATCCGAAGTTCTTTCTTGCCACGATGATGTCACCCGGCTGTACACGCTGTGTAAAAGTCGGATCGATGTCAACCATTGCGTGAGTTGCCAGCTCCTGAGCGTCAAATGAATTCAGATATCTTGCCGGAATGATTACGTCGGTATCTACGTTGTCACCATATTTAAATACATGTCCTTTTGCTGCTTTCATTATTTGTCACCTACTTTCTCAGGATTTGCGATATAACCTGCAATCGCACTTGCTGCTGCCACCTCTGGAGAAGCCAGATAGATCAGAGACTCTACATCTCCCATTCTTCCGACAAAGTTACGGTTTGTGGTAGATACACATTTCTCACCCGGAGCCATAACACCCATATGACCACCCATACATGGACCGCAGCTCGGTGTATTGAATGCACAGCCTGCATCGATAAAGATATCAACGAGACCTTCTTTGATACATTCTTTGTATACTTCCTGAGTAGCCGGAACAACCATAACACGTACATCCGGATGAACCGTATGTCCTTTTAAGATAGCTGCTGCTTTTCTCATATCGGAGATACGTCCGTTTGTACAGGATCCGATGACTACCTGATCAATCTTGATCGGCTCCATGGCCTCTACTTCATCGATTGTTTTTGCATTACCCGGAAGATGCGGGAATGCAACCGTCGGACGAACTTCAGACAGGTCGATCTCAACAATCTGATCGTACTGGGCATCTTCATCCGGCTCGTAAGCAGTGTACTGTTTATCAGAATGAGCGTCCATGTAAGCTCTTGTCTGATCATCTACGATAAAAATACCATTTTTTGCACCTGCTTCGATGGCCATGTTTGCCATAGTGAAACGATCATCCATGGTCAGGTTTGCGATACCATCGCCGACAAACTCCATGGATTTGTATAATGCACCATCTACACCGATCTTGCCAATGATGTGGATAATCACGTCTTTTCCGCTGACATACGGACCCGGTTTTCCGGTCAGTACGAACTTGATTGCGGACGGAACTTTGAACCAGAGTTCTCCGGTCGCCATACCGGTTGCGATATCTGTGGTACCTACACCGGTTGAAAAAGCACCAAGTGCGCCGTATGTACAAGTATGAGAATCCGCACCGATGATACATTCACCGGCTACTACAATACCGTACTCCGGTAAGATTGCATGCTCTACACCACATTTTCCCTGTACCAGATACCATTTCAGTCCCTGCTCTTTTGCAAAATCCTGAATGGATCTGGAGTTGATCGCAGATTTGATATCCTTATTCGGTGTAAAATGATCCGGTACCAGCACTACTTTATCCTTATCAAATACTTTATCTGCCATCTGTCGGAAAATTGGCAGGGCCATCGGACCTGTAATATCGTTTGCCATAACAACGTCCAGTTTTGCTTCAATTAACTGACCGGCTGTCACGGAATCAAGTCCTGCATGGGCAGCAAGAATTTTCTGTGTCATAGTCATTCCCATTGTCTTTTCCTCCTTTATTACACAGCAAAGTGTAATTTATCACTTCACAGTGGTAATTCAACTCATCAAACTATATTCTATCATACACATTTTCAGAATACAAGGTAAAAAAAAGAGGCTTCATCAGCCTCTTTTTTTCAGTTCACCCGTTTCATTTGCGAAACGTAACAATTAGTTATTGATTAACTTATCTTCGCCATTCCAGCTGTAAAGTTTACGGATTTCAGCACCAACAGCCTCGGACTGATGCTCTGCTGCTAATTTACGCATAGCTTTGAAGTGAACCTGACGTCCTGCAGGAGACATATCCAGTAAGAACTCTTTTGCAAATGTACCATCCTGAATATCAGAAAGGATTTTCTTCATTGCTTTCTTTGTATCTTCTGTAACAATCTTCGGTCCTGTAATGTAATCGCCATACTCAGCTGTATTGGAGATAGAATATCTCATTCCTGCGAAACCTGACTGGTAGATTAAATCTACGATCAGTTTCATCTCATGGATACACTCAAAGTAAGCATTTCTCGGATCATATCCAGCCTCAACCAGAGTCTCGAAACCTGCCTGCATTAATGCACAAACACCACCGCAAAGTACTGCCTGCTCACCAAAGAGATCTGTCTCTGTCTCTGTACGGAATGTTGTCTCAAGAACGCCGGCTCTTGCTCCACCGATTGCCAGTGAATAAGCAAGTGCAAGATCCATAGCTTTTCCTGTTGCATCCTGCTCTACAGCTACCAGACACGGTACACCTTTGCCTGCCTGATACTCGCTTCTTACTGTATGACCCGGTCCTTTCGGAGCGATCATTGTTACGTCAACGTCTGCTGGCGGTTTGATACATCCGAAATGAATATTGAAACCATGAGCGAACATCAGCATATTACCTGCCTCAAGGTTCGGCTCAATGTCTTTTTTGTACATATCTGCCTGAAGTTCATCATTGATCAGGATCATGATAATATCAGCTTTTTTTGCAGCTTCTGCTGCTGTATATACTTCGAAGCCCTGTGCTTCTGCTTTTGCCCAGGATTTGCTACCTTTGTAAAGACCGATGATGACATTACATCCGGACTCCTTTGCATTTAATGCATGTGCATGTCCCTGGCTACCATAGCCAATCACTGCAATTGTTTTACCCTCTAAAAGAGAAAGGTTACAATCTTCCTGGTAATAAATCTTTGCGTTTGCCATTGTCTTATCCTCCATTTGCAAATGATTATTTAATCTATAATAGTAACATTCGAAGAACCTCTGCTCAGTCCGGTAATTCCGGTACGAGCCAGCTCAAGAATGTCATATCCTCTCAACAAATCCAAAAAAGCATCAAGCTTACTTTGGCCACCGGTCAATTCAATCACCATGGAGTCATTAGAGACATCCACGATCTTTGCCCGGAAAATATTAGCAACAGAAAGTACTGCCTGACGCTGTGTATCATTGATCTTTATCTTTACAAGGATCAGTTCACGGCATACGGACTCTCCATCCTGAAGTTTTTTAATGTCAATTACATCTTCCAGCTTCGCCAGCTGTTTCTCAATCTGTTCCAGAATCTGTTCATCTCCACTGGAAACTACTGTAATTCTGGTAAATCTCGGATCTGCTGTCACGCCTGCGGAAAAACTGTCTATATTATATCCACGTCGGCTGAACAGTCCGGAAATATGGCTTAAAACACCGGAAGTATTCTCAACTAACAGAGATAACACTTGTTTTCTCATGTGAAAACCACCTTTCTACGTTACTGCACATTCTAGCAACATCTATTTTTTTTGTCAAGGGCAGGAACCCCTTTGTGGAACCATTTTTTTCCACTTTTTGTATATTTTTTTATTCAACAGGCATATTTATAAGTGCCCCAAAAGTGTCCAACTTTCGATGCAGTAACTTCCCGGTTGCTTTATCTGGTTGTGTCAGATCCGGTATCATGATGACGCGGCAACCCGCATCATGTGCAGAGCGTACTCCGTTTGGTGAATCTTCTACGGCATAGCATTCCTCCGGTGTTACGCCAAGTGTATGACAGGCATATGCATAAACATCCGGCGCAGGTTTCCCCCGCTCCACCATAGTCGCGCAGATTACCGCATCAAAGTACTGACGGATTTCGGCAGTACACAGATTATGCTCTGCCTGTTCCGGTCCGGTCGCTGTCACAACCGCAAGACGGTATCCCTGTGCTTTTAAAAACCGCAACGTCTCCGGAACTGCCGGTTTCAGTGGAATCTGTCCTGACAAAAAGTCTTTCATCAATTCTTTGCGATGTTCCCGGATTGCCAGGTAATCCACCTCCGGTCCAAACCAGCGTTGAAACTGTTCCAACGCGAAGGGACGCCCAAGACTGCGAAGTTTTAATACTTCCTCCTCCGGAAGTTCATATCCCGAATCGGAAATTGCCTGTTTCCAGGCGCGGTTATAATATTTTTCCGTATCAAACAGAGTTCCATCCATATCAAACAAAAACGTTGTCATATTTTTTCCTTATTTTTCCTTATCTTTTTTCAAAACAATTCACAAGTTCCATAAAGCAGACATTTGCAATTTGCTTTCGCCGCTTGCTCATGAGCGCATTCCTGTTACCCGTTAACCACTGATTTTTTCAATCTCCATATTTTTTGGCAAAATCAGGCTGAGAATAATTGCTACAACAAATACGACAGCCACGCAGTTTGCAGAAAATACGTCTTTGACGATCTGCGGAAAAATATTCCAGATTTCCACTTCACTGGTGGAGGTAAATCCGATACCGACAGCAAGTGATAATGCTGCGATGGTTACGTTTCTCTGGGAAAAACCTGTTTTTGCCAGCATCTGGATACCACTGATCATGATCGTACCAAACATCATAATGGTACATCCGCCCAGCACGGACTGCGGCAGACTTGCAAAAAAATTACCGATTGGCGGAAACAGACCTGCAAGAATCATAAATACAGCACCTGTCATAATGGTAAAACGGTTGACCACTTTTGTCATATTGACCAGGCCGACGTTCTGGCTGAAGGAAGTAACCGGCGGACATCCAAATAATCCGGAAATAGAACTTGCGAAACCATCGCAGGCCAAAGCACCGGAAATCTCTTTTTCTGTAATCTCACGACCAAGTCCTCCGGCCACAAGAGCAGTGGAATCACCGATCGTTTCCGCTGCGGATACCATAAAAATAATTACAACTGAAATAATCGCACTCAGATTAAATTCCGGACGATATGGAAACAGGTGCGGCAGAGAAATCAGACCGCCGTCCAGCATACCGGACAGGTCTACCTGTCCAAGGCATAACGCAATGATGTATCCTACGATCAGTCCGGCCAGCACGGACAGCTGTTTTAAATATCCTTTTGCCACGGCATTAAAAATCAGGCACACAGCCAGTGTCACCAGTCCAAGCACCAGGTTCTGCACGGAACCGAAATCATCGGTATAACCACCGCCGAAAGAACGGGCCCCTACCGTAAACAGGGAGTATCCGATTGCAGTAACTACGGATGCCGAAACCACCGGTGTGATAAACCGCTTCCAATATTTTGCGAAGAGACCAAGGACACCTTCACAGACACCGCCGACTAATACTGCTCCGATCATTGTCTGGTATCCATAGGTGCCGCCCACATAACTTAAGATTGTTACAAAGGTAAAACTTACTCCCATAACGATAGGAAGTTTTGCACCGACTTTCCAGACCGGGTACAGCTGGATCAATGTGGCAATACCCGCAACAAACATGGCATTCTGCAGTAAAATCGCCAACTCTTTTCCACTTAATCCGGAAGCCAGACCAATCATAGTGATCGGTGTCAGATTCGATACAAACATTGCCAGCACATGCTGCAGACCAAATGGGATTGCCTTCAGCAACGGTACCCGCCCATTCAACCGGTATATATTTCCGATTGTTGTATTCTCTTTTGATTTCATTTTCATACCTCTGGTTTTCTATTTTTTTACATGCTGCCTTCCGGCAGGCACAAAGCATTCTCATCATAACATCTATGGTTTTGTTTTGCAATGACGGGCTGTACTTTCTTGCCAATTCTTTGCCGCTGTGCTATGATAAATTGTAATAATTCAGAGCCAAGGCAAGTAAAAATTCAACACGGAGGTTTTTTATGATAGAGAAATGGGATATCACGATTCCGGAACTTACCGGAGAAGAGGTGCGGAGTGCATACATTTGTCTGCCAGAGGCATACATTCACGACATAAACCGACGGTTTCCGGTACTGTACATGTTTGACGGACACAACCTCTTTTTTGACAGTCATGCCACCTACGGAAAATCCTGGGGACTGAAAGAATATATGGAATACACCCATACCCCGCTGATCATCGTAGGCATCGAATGCAACCACAGCCCGGATCACGGACGGCTGCAGGAATATTCCCCTTATGACTTTACTTTACCAAAAGAAGGTAAGATTACCGGTAAAGGCAAAATCACCATGGACTGGCTGACCCACACCTTCAAGCCATACATTGATACACATTATCGAACACTTTCGGACCGGGAGCATACTTTTATCGCCGGTAGTTCCATGGGCGGGCTGATGAGCATTTATGCACTGCTCTATTATAATCAGTTCTTTTCCCGCGCTGCAGCACTCTCACCGTCCCTGTGGATCGCACCAAATGACTCCATGCAGATGATCCGGCGTTCCCGCCCGCTTCCGGGAAGTATTTTATACATGGATTATGGAAGCCGTGAAATGAAACAGCACCGAAAAATGGACCAGGCTTTTGCTCAGGCGGCGAATCTTCTGCTGGATAAAAATATTTATCTCAACTGCCGTATTGTACCGGATGGTGAACATTGTGAGGCAAGCTGGGAAAGACAGATTCCTTTTTTTATGAATACACTGATGTATAATCTGTAACTATCTTTCCTATCATATTATATAGAAGTAACACAGGAGGACTTTTCCATATGAACATACAATATTTCAAAAATTATAGTCCAGCACTTGGCCGGGATATGGAATGCAAATTGTACGGTCACGGCGGACAGCCAATCCTTTTTATCCCCTGTCAGGACGGACGTTTTTTCGACTTTGAAAACTTCCACATGACAGATGTATGGGCACCATGGATTGACTCCGGGGAAGTCACCATTTTTACGGTGGATACCATTGATGCAGAGACCTGGTCCAATACAAACGGCGACCCGCGCTTTCGCATCTGTCGCCACGAGGACTGGTTCCGCTATCTCACCGATGAGATGGTTCCTTTTATCCATGCAAAGATGAAAGGATATCAGCCTGATTATATAAGCAGAGGAATCATTGCCTTTGGATGCAGCCTCGGTGCTACTCACGCGGCAAATCTGTATTTCCGTCGTCCCGACCTGTTTAACGGATTGCTGGCCTTAAGCGGTATTTACGATGCCTCTTACGGATTTGGTTCTTATATGGACGATCTGGTTTATATGAACTCCCCGGTTCATTATCTGCCAAATCTGCCGTCAGATCACCCTTATATGGAACTTTACCGCCAGCGAAAAGCCATTCTCTGCGTCGGACAGGGTGCATGGGAAGAACCTGCAAGCACCTATCAGCTTCGGGATATCCTGCAGCAGAAACAGATTCCGGCCTGGGTAGATTTCTGGGGATATGACTGTGCTCATGACTGGGACTGGTGGTACAAACAGGTAACTTATTTTGTACCTCATCTGCTGTGTGATCCGGTATAATTTGTAATGAACGAAACGCAATACAATACGACAGAAAGAAAACAATTATGAAAAATGTGATTTTTATTTCTCCGAATTTTCCGGAGAATTACTGGCACTTCTGCCATGAATTAAAAGAAAACGGTATGAATGTCCTCGGTATCGGCGACTGTCCTTATGACGACCTGCGCCCGGAACTTCAGGAAAGCCTGCAGGAATATTATAAAGTAGACAGCCTGGAAAACTATGACGAGGTCTATGGTGCTGTCGGCTACTTTATCTGGCATTACGGTCGCATTGACTGGCTGGAATCCAATAATGAATACTGGCTGGAGCAGGATGCCCGTCTGCGTACAGATTTCAATATTCCGAGCGGTTTTCATAACGAAGACATGCCACGCATCAAATACAAATCGTGCATGAAAGAATATTATCAGCGTGTCGGCATTCCGGTGGCCCGTTACCACATGGTAGACAACTATGAGGGCTGTCTGAATTTCATTCGTGAAGTAGGCTACCCGGTTGTCACAAAACCGGATAACGGTGTCGGTGCTTCCCATACCTTTAAAATTTCTTCTGATGAAGAACTTGGCAATTTCTTTGCCAACAAATGGGATGATACCGTTTATATCATGGAAGAATTTATTAACGCAGAAATCAATTCCTACGATGCGATCATCGATTCTCACGGCAATCCGATTTTTGAAGCGGGAAATGTTACACCGATGTCCATTATGGACATTGTAAATAATGCCGACAACGCACTGTTTTATATTGTGAAAGATCTGGCAGATGACACCCGTTACCTCGGCAGAGAAACGGCAAAAAGCTTTGGCGTGCGCAGCCGTTTTGTGCATTTTGAATTTTTCCGCCTGCTCTCCGATCATGAAGGGCTCGGCAAAAAAGGAGATCTGATGGCACTAGAAGTCAATATGCGTCCTTCCGGCGGCTTCACTCCGGATATGATCAATTTTGCCCGTGAAACCGATGTATACAAAATCTGGGCGGACATGGTTGCATACGATTCCACACAGAAACCAGTCGGCACTCATCATTTCTGCGCCTTTGCAGGACTGCGGGATGGCAAGGATTTCGCCCTGACACCGGATGATATTATCGAAAAATATGATGATCATCTCAAAATGGTAGAACGGATGCCGGATGCGCTGGCAGATGCTATGGGAAATCAGATGTATCTGGCTACCTTTGATACCGAAGAAGAACTCCATACGTTCTTTGCCGATGTAACCAGACAAAAGGAACCTGATGTTTCTGTTACATCTGAAGCAGCTGAAATGGTTGAATCATAACAGAAATCAAAAATCCCCTGCACTTACAAACAGGGGATTTTGATTTCACTGTATTCATTCTTTATGTACACTGATCGGTTGATATTTTTTCAACTCCGCTAAAACCTCATCGATCATCTGCAGTCCATCTGCAATCTGTCCTTCCGTCAGACCACCATATCCCAGCAGTAAAATTGGATACTCACGTTTTGGATTCTGACTGATGTAATATTCTGACAGACCATATACCCGGATCTGTTGTTCTGCACATGCTTCGATCACATCCTGCTCTGAGCAGTCTGTATCCACTTCTACCAGAAGATGCAGTCCGGAATTTTCTCCCATAATTTCCCGCACCCAGGAATACTTTTTTAATTCTGCCAGCATATAATCATGCTTACTTTTATAAATTGCACGCATACGGTTCAGATTTTTTTCAAAATATCCTTCCTGCATAAACTGACAGATCGCCTGCTGCATCAGATTCGGTACCGTACAGGCATAAAAGCCACAACATTCCTGATACTGTTCCAGCAAATGCTCCGGAAGTACCATATAGCTGACACGAATGGAGGATGCAATACTTTTTGAAAAAGTGCCCAGATAGATTACTCTTCCGGAACGGTCAATCCCCTGCAATGCCGGAATCGGTTTTCCTTTATATCGAAACTCACTGTCATAGTCATCTTCAATAATATACCGCTCCGGTTCTTCCACCGCCCAGTTCAACAACTCCAGCCTGCGTTTCATTGGCATTACGATGCCAAGTGGGAACTGATGGGACGGCATCACATATGCAATACTGGCATCTGTTTTCCGCAGCAGATCCACCCGCATTCCCGCATCATCCAGTGCCACTTCCCTCACAGAAAGCCCGGCATTTTTAAAGGTCCGGTAAGCACGCAGATACGTGGGGGATTCCATAGCAACACCATGCGACGTACCCAGCATCTGTATCAGCATAAGCTGCAGATATTCATTTCCGGCTCCGATAATGATCTGCTCCGGCGTACACCGTACATTTCGTGCATGATACAGATAGTCACAGATAGTTTCTTTCAGATTTTTTTCTCCAAAAGCACTTCCACTGCTCATAATCTGTTTTCCATGATCCAACAGAAGGTTTTTCATGATCTTACTTAACCCATTATATGGAAAATTATCCATAGAAAGCTCATTCAGAGAAAAGTCGATTTCATATGAGGTCTGCTTTTGGAGGCTGCTCCCAGTTTCCCCATGTAAACCTTCCGCTTCTGCCGTTCCCTGTTGGTTTTCCGTTCGGAACTGTTTCTGCTTCATCTCGCCGCTCCGGATATCCGTCAGATCATATAGTTCCCGCACATCACAGGCAAAATAGCCGCGATACGGTTCCGAGTGAATATAACCCTCAGATACCAGCTGGTCATAGGCAAGTTCCACCGTGCTGCGGCTCACCTGCAGATACTCTGCTTCAAACCGGGTGGAAGGCAATTTTTCCCCTTGTAAAATACGGCCCTGCAAGATTGCTTCCCGCAGGGCTTCGTAAATTTGTTCATATAAAGGTTGTTTTTTTTCTGTATCAAGCGTGATCGCTAATTCTTTCATTTTCTCCTAAGCCTGTGTCGGCAGTTTGTATGAGCTCTTTAAGGATACGATACGGTTGAATACCGGATGCTCCGGTGTGGAATCTTTTGCATCGACACAGAAGAAACCATTTCTTACAAACTGGAAGCTATCATATTTTTCAGCTTTGAGTAAAGACGGCTCTACATAACAGTTATCCAGTACCGTCAGGGAGTTTGGATTCAGGTTCAGACTTCCGTCCTCATTGTATACCCCTTTCTCCTCGTCGATGATATTCTCATACAGACGAACCTGTGCTTTTACTGCATCTGCTGCGGATACCCAGTGAATGGTTCCACGTACTTTTCTTCCGTCCGGGCTATTTCCTCCGCGGCTCTCCGGATCGTAAGTACAATGTACTACAGTTACATTTCCATCCTCGTCTTTCTCAAATCCGGTACAGGTTACGAAATATGCATTCATCAGACGTACTTCGTTGCCCGGATACAGACGACGGTATTTTTTCGGAGGCTCTTCCATGAAGTCCTCACGCTCGATATAAACCTCGCGGCCAAAAGGAACGACACGTTTGCCAAGTTCCGGATTTTCCATGTTGTTGTCTACTTCCAGCTCCTCGGTCTGTCCTTCCGGATAGTTATCGATCACCAGTTTGATCGGATCCAGTACTGCCATGGCACGGGATGCTTTTAATTTCAGATCCTCACGGATACAATACTCAAGCATTGCATAATCCACAGAGCTGTTGCTCTTGGAAATACCGCACAGTTCTACGAATTTTTTGATGGAGGACGGTGTAAATCCTCTTCTTCTCAGTGCTGCAATGGAAACAAGGCGCGGATCATCCCATCCGTCTACAATGCCATCTTCCACTAACTTCTTGATATAACGTTTTCCGGTTACCACGTTGGTCAGATACAGTTTTGCAAACTCGATCTGCTTTGGCGGATGCGGATACTCCAACTCTCTTACTACCCAGTCATACAGAGGACGATGATCCTCAAACTCCAGGGTACAGATAGAATGTGTAACGCCCTCAATGGCATCCTCGATCGGATGTGCAAAGTCATACATCGGATAAATGCACCATTTGTCTCCGGTACGATGATGTGTCATATGAGCCACACGGTAGATAACCGGATCACGCATGTTGATGTTAGGGGAGGCCATATCAATTTTTGCACGCAGAACTTTCTCGCCATCCTGATACATGCCATTTTTCATATTTTCAAATAATTCCAGGTTTTCTTCTACGCTTCTGTCACGGTATGGGCTGTTTTTCCCCGGCTCTGTCAGTGTTCCGCGGTATTCACGGATCTCCTCTGCAGACAGATCGCAGACAAATGCTTTTCCTTTTTTAATCAGTTTTACAGCTGCCTCATACATCTGGTCAAAATAATCAGATGCAAAGAACAGTCTGTCTTCCCAATCAGCCCCAAGCCACTCAATATCTGCTTTGATCGACTCAACAAACTCTACTTTTTCTTTTGTCGGGTTTGTATCGTCAAAACGCATATTGAATTTTCCATGATATTCCTGAGCAAGCCCATAGTTTAAAAGAATGGATTTTGCATGTCCGATATGAAGATATCCATTTGGCTCCGGCGGGAAACGGGTACATACAGTCTCACATTTGCCCTCCTCTATATCCTTGTCAATAATCTGCTCAATAAAATTTCTGGAAATTGTTTCATTTTCCATAATCAAACCTCTCTCTCCTGTATTTTTAAGTAAGAACCTTTTCTGTCACAGTTCCCATAAATCTGCTGCAAAAATAGAAACACATTTAACATTTCATTCTGCAAATCAAACATCTTATTTTACATGCTCATGGGTAAACAGATGATCCTGACAATATTCATAATTTCCATTGCATTTGGAACAGAAACGGAATTCCAGATTCGGATCGTCCAGCTCTGTTCGTCCACAAATGGCACATTTGTGGCGTGTGACACCTTTCGGCTGCTGTACCTGACGGTGATATGTCCGCTTCCTGTGTATTTCCTTCGGTGAAACACTGCGATAATTGCGCGTTGTAAAGAAGAAAATCAGGAAATTCAGGACAGAGGCAATAATGGCAACTCTGCCGCCCCAACTGGAAATGATCATTTCATAAATGATCAATGCCGCATAAATACCTGCCATCCACTTCATCTTGATTGGAATGATAAAATACAGCATAATCCGCATATCCGGATAACACATCGCAAATGCGAGGAAAATTGTCATATTGATATAGTATGTGCTGAAGCTGCCGCCCATGGAAATCGGTGTATTCACACCATAAATCACATATAAAAGCAATGCACCAAGCACCGTAAAGATCATACCACCAAAAATATATACGTTAAACTTAAATGCACCCCAGGTACGTTCCAGGGCAGTACCTAACTGATAATACAGTATGATCATGATAATAGCAAAGAAAAAGTTACCGGTTGGCGGTGGAATCAATACCCATGACACCAGCCTCCATACCTGTCCATAATGGAATATAAGATACGGTTCCAGCGTCAGAAAGCTGTACGCCTGCGGGGCAAGGAATTCAATCAGATATCCTGCCACATAAAAAAGGATGATATACTTCATCAGTCCCTGAATCGCAAATCTGCCAAACTTACGTTCCATTTTATTTAAAAAATGCATTCTGTTTCCTACTTTCGTTTTATTTTTAGCTATTTCACGTACTATTTGTAGTAACTTTCATACTATTTGTAGTAACTTTATTTGTAGCTATCTTTTGATTATATCGGTCAGCTATCACTTTGTCAACGTAGCAAACTTTGAATTTTTCGTGTCCGGTTCACCTTCCATAGCTATTTTTCCAACCGGAATACACAGTTCGTCTCCGATCTGCAGATTATATACATTCACATACGGATTTGCCAGCAATATATCTGTCACACTCACATGATAATATTGTGAGATTTTATATAAAGTATCCCCCTGTTTTACCACATAAATCACTCCCGGACAGCTGTGCATCATGCGGGATTCCCTGTATTCAGATTCAAAATAACGATTCATTTCTTTTTCCTTTTTCTTTTAAGATATGCGTATTTTTTCTTTCTGTACCCCATATTACCTGCACCATGTAAAAAAACATTTAAAAGACACCCTTTGTCAAAAAAATATAAAAGGATTGTATTTTGCCATTTCCTGTCGTATAATGAAGTTCGCTTGTAATCTGACAGGCGTTATACATTTAATATGAAACTTCTGAAATCACTTTTCACTGATTTTTACTGGAAATCAATGATTTCAGACAACTCTTAAACATATACAGGTGGTAAAATGAATACTTTAAAATTACACAAACTTGGAATTGATATCGGATCAACTACGGTAAAGATTGCAATTTTGGATGAGCAGAATACCTTAGTTTTTTCCGATTATGAGCGTCATTTCGCAAACATCCGCGAGACACTTACCGATCTGCTTCATAAAGCATACGAAAAACTCGGACAGATCCAACTCTGCCCTATGATTACCGGTTCCGGTGGTCTGACACTGGCCAAACACCTCGATGTTCCTTTTGTACAGGAGGTTATTGCCGTATCTACCGCTCTGCAGGATGCAGCTCCGCAGACCGACGTAGCCATCGAACTTGGTGGTGAGGATGCCAAGATCATCTATTTTGAGGGTGGCAATGTCGAGCAGCGAATGAATGGTATCTGCGCCGGCGGTACCGGTTCCTTCATCGACCAGATGGCTTCCCTGATCCAGACAGACGCCAGCGGTCTGAATGAATATGCCAAAAATTATAAAGCAATCTACCCGATTGCTGCCCGCTGCGGTGTATTTGCAAAAACAGATATCCAGCCGTTGATCAATGAAGGTGCAACCCGCGAAGATTTGTCTGCTTCTATCTTCCAGGCAGTTGTAAACCAGACCATCAGTGGTCTTGCCTGCGGTAAACCGATCCGTGGGCACGTAGCCTTCCTTGGCGGTCCGCTTCATTTCTTATCTGAGCTGAAAGAAGCTTTTATCCGCACCTTGAAACTGGATGAAGAGCATACCATCGTTCCGGAAAACTCCCATCTTTTTGCGGCTATTGGTTCTGCCTTAAACTATAAAGAGGAAAATCAGATATCCCTGGAAGATCTGCTTGGTAAATTAAAAGGTGAGATCCACATGGAATTTGAAGTAGAACGTATGGATCCACTGTTTGCTGATCAGGCAGCTTACGACGAGTTCACTGCACGCCATAACGGTGCATGTGTCAAAAAAGGAGATATTTCTACATATAGCGGTAACTGCTACCTCGGTATTGATGCCGGTTCCACTACAACAAAAGTCGCTCTTGTTGCAGAAGATGGTACGTTACTGTACTCCTTCTACAGCAGCAACAACGGAAGTCCTCTGGCCACTTCCATCATTGCCATCAAAGAGATTTACGCACAGCTTCCGGCAGATGCACATATCGTATCTTCCTGCTCCACCGGTTACGGCGAGGCTCTGGTAAAAGCAGCTCTGATGCTTGATGAAGGTGAAGTTGAGACCGTTGCACACTATACAGCAGCTGCCTTCTTTGATCCGAAAGTTGACTGTATCCTTGACATCGGTGGTCAGGATATGAAATGTATCAAGATTAAAAATAACACCGTTGACAGCGTACAGTTAAATGAGGCATGTTCCTCCGGTTGTGGTTCTTTTATTGAGACATTCGCAAAATCTCTGAACTATTCCGTACAGGATTTCGCAAAAGAAGCATTGTTTGCAAAAAACCCGATCGACCTTGGAACACGCTGTACGGTATTTATGAACTCCAAAGTAAAACAGGCGCAGAAAGAAGGTGCATCCGTTGCTGATATTTCCGCAGGTCTGGCTTACTCTGTTATTAAAAATGCATTATTTAAAGTAATCAAGCTGTCCGATCCGACAGAACTTGGTCAGAACATTGTTGTTCAGGGTGGTACCTTCTACAATGACGCTGTCCTGCGAAGCTTCGAAACCATTTCCGGATGCAAAGCGATCCGTCCGGATATCGCCGGTATTATGGGTGCTTTCGGTGCTGCACTGATCGCCCGTGACCGTTATGAGGGTAAACAGACCACCATGCTGTCCATCGAACAGATCAATGATCTGAAATTTGAGACAAAACTGGCCCGCTGTGGTGGATGTACCAATAACTGCCTGCTCACCATCAACAAATTCTCCGGAAATCGTCAGTACATTACCGGAAACAGATGTGAAAAAGGTATCGGAAAAGAGAAAAACAAAGAACAGATTCCAAACCTGTTTGAATATAAGCTGCATCGTATCTTTGACTACGAACCTCTGAGTGAGGAAGAAGCAACCCGCGGAACGCTCGGTATGCCAAGAGTCCTGAACATTTACGAGAACTATCCGTTCTGGGCAACCTTTTTCAAGGCACTGAAATTCCGTCTCGTACTTTCTCCGGCTTCCACCAGAAAGATTTACGAACTTGGTATTGAATCCATCCCGAGTGAGTCTGAGTGTTATCCGGCAAAACTTGCGCACGGACATATTTCATGGCTGATCAAAGAGGGCATCAACGCCATCTTTTACCCATGTATTCCGTATGAACGTAAAGAGTTCCCGGATGCAGGAAATAACTACAACTGCCCGATTGTTACTTCCTATGCAGAAAATATCAAAAACAATGTCGATGACATTACATCCGGAAACGTAAAATTGTACAATCCGTTCATGTCCTTCGCAGATGAAGAGACTTTAACCAAACGTCTCGAAGAAGTCATGAAGGAAGATTTTGATATTCCGGCTTCTGAAGTAAAAGCTGCTGTACACGCTGCATGGCAGGAGCTTGCCAGCGCCCGCGATGATATGCGCAAAAAAGGTGAAGAAACGATTCAGTGGTTAAAAGACAACCACCGCCGCGGTATCGTCCTTGCCGGCCGTCCATATCATATTGACCCGGAGATCAACCACGGTATTCCGGAGCTGATCACATCCTACGGGTTTGCAGTTCTGACCGAGGATTCCATCTCTCATCTGCATCAGGTGGAACGCCCGCTGATCGTACTTGACCAGTGGATGTACCACTCCAGACTGTATGCAGCTGCAAATTATGTAAAAACGACCGACTTTTTGGATCTGATCCAGTTAAACTCTTTCGGCTGTGGACTGGATGCGGTTACCACCGATCAGGTCAGTGATATCCTGACTCACTCCGGCAAAATTTATACCTGTCTGAAGATTGATGAAGTAAACAACCTTGGTGCTGCACGTATCCGTATCCGTTCTCTCATTGCGGCCATCCGCACCAGAGAGAAAAATCCGAAAGAGCGTAAGATCGTTCCGTCCAGCTACCAGCGTGCCGTCTTTACGGAAGAAATGAGAAAGACGTATACAATTCTTGCTCCGCAGATGGCCCCGATCCATTTTGAGCTGTTAGAGCCTGCATTTAAGGCTTCCGGATATAATCTGGTCGTTCTCGGAAATGACAACAAAGCTGCTGTCGATGCAGGATTAAAATATGTAAACAATGACGCCTGCTATCCGTCCCTGATCACCGTTGGTATGTTCATGGATGCGGTAACTTCCGGCAAATATGATGTAGACCATCTGGCTATCATCATGTCACAGACCGGTGGCGGCTGTCGTGCTTCCAACTATGTCGGATTCATCCGTCGTGCACTGGAAAAGGCCGGATATCCGCAGATTCCGGTTATTTCACTGAACCTGAGCAGCCTGGAATCCAATCCGGGATTTAAACTGAATGCTTCTCTGATCCAGAAAGGTATGTACTGTCTGGTATTTGGTGATATCCTGATGCGCTGTATCTACGCAACCAGACCGTATGAAGCAGTTCCGGGTTCCACAAACGAACTGCACAAAAAATGGGTACAGAAAATTACAGACTTTGTATCTACCGATAAGCTCGTCAGTCATAAAAAGTATAAACAGTACTGTCGTGAGATGGTACATGATTTTGATGTACTTCCAAGACTTGATATTCAGAAACCGAAGGTAGGTATCGTAGGAGAGATTCTGGTTAAATTCATGCCGATGGCTAATAACTACCTTGCTGATCTGCTGGAATCCGAAGGTGCTGAAGCAGTCATTCCGGATCTGCTGGACTTCTTCCTCTACTGCTTCTACAACAACAACTTCAAGACAGACGTCCTTGGATTTAAGAAATCTACCAAGACAAAATCAAATCTTGGTATCTGGGCCATCGAAAAACTGCGTGGAGTTGCGCATAAAGCACTGGAAGAAAGTAAACATTTCACACCGCCGGCAAATATTTACGAAACTGCAAAAAATGCAGAATCCATCGTATCTCACGGTAACCAGACCGGTGAGGGATGGTTCCTGACCGGCGAAATGGTGGAACTGATCAACTCCGGTGTCAACAACATTGTATGCTGTCAGCCGTTTGCCTGCCTGCCAAACCATATCGTAGGTAAAGGTGTTATCAAAGAGCTGCGTCATCAGTATCCGATGTCCAATATCGTGGCGATTGACTTTGATCCGGGTGCCAGCGAAGTAAACCAGTTGAACCGTATTAAACTGATGCTGTCTACGGCGCAGAAAAATCTGAAAAAGTCACAGAAACAGGACGCTTAAAAGGCTTCTTTTGTGAATTAATTTTAGGTTATAAAAAAATCTCCTGTATTTTTTCTCCGCGGCTAACAATCGCTCGCTGAGAAAAAATACAGGAGATTTTTAATTTACTATTTTAAGAGTTTCTCGCTTACGTGCTCAAGTTCTGCACGAATCTGAATATGCTGCGGACATGCTTCCTCGCATTTTCCACATTTTACGCATTCATTTGCACGTTTCAGTCCATGACCGCCTACCAGCCAGTTTTCCTGATGTACCGCCATATCTTTATCGCTGTACAAAGTCAGAGAATTCATCGCTGTAAAGGAACCTGAAATACCGATTTGCATCGGACATACTTTTGCACAATAGTTACAGGATGTACACGGAATAAGCGGAATCTTGTTTAGTTCTTCCTGTGCCTGTTTTAATGTCTGCATCTGAGCATCATTTAATCCATTGAAATCTTTCATGTAGGACAAGTTATCTTTCATCTGTTCTACGTTGCTCATGCCGGATAATACGGTAATTACGCCTTCCAGATTTGCTGCAAAACGAACAGCCCAGGATGCAACAGATGACTCCGGCTCTGCATCTTTTAATAGTTTTACAACGGATTCCGGAGGGGTTGCAAGCATACCACCCTTTACAGGCTCCATGATGATGACCGGTTTGTCATATTTTCTTGCTACTTCATAACAGCCTCGAGACTGAATTGCCGAATTCTCCCAGTCTGCATAATTAATCTGAAGCTGCACAAATTCCATTTCAGGATGTTCTCTTAAAATTGCTTCCAATTCTTCCGGTGTGGAATGGAAAGAAAAACCTACATGTTTTATCAGGCCTGCTGCTCTTTTCTCCGCCACCCAGTTCCACATATCAAATTTATCAAAATATTTTGTTCTCGCCTCGCCCAGATTGTGCAACAGATAAAAATCGAAGTAACCTGCTCCGGTCTGTTTTAAAGAAGTATCAAACTGTGCATATGCTTCTTCTTTTGTCTTGCTGTTGATCCATGCTGCATTTTTTGTTGCAAGCTGGTAGCTTTCACGCGGATAACGCTCTACCAGTGCCTGACGAATTGCATCCTCAGAACCTGCATATGCCCATGCGGTATCAAAATAAGTAAATCCTGCATCCATAAACAAATCTACCATTTCTTTAGTCTGCTCAATGTCAATCACGCCGTCTGTTTGTGGCAGACGCATCAGACCAAATCCAAGTTTTCGAATATCTTCCCCTAAATAACTCATAGTCTCGTTACCTTTCTATTCTGTCAAGCCACCTATAGAAGTGGAGTCATCTCTCATCCGGTATAATCTTCTGCTATATTCTTTTCCACATCATCCTGTGTAGAATTCTGCGCATTTATATTTACTGTTTTTCCAGAAACATCAGCAGCCACTTCCTTCAGTTTTTGAATACGATTCTCCACTGAATCTGCAATCGCCATCACACGTCGTTCATCCATAAATTCCTGCACCTGTTCATCTGATAAAACTTCACATATCATTTCTTTCACATCCATCAGGTTTTCAAATGGAATCCAATCATAGGACGTGACCAGTTTTAACTGTTCCTCATGATGTCGTTTAAACGGTTTACAGATAATACCGCGCTCTGCACGTATTTCCCCTGCCATCTTATCATATCCAAGGGAAGAACCACTGTCAAAAATCGGGGCAAACCCCATCCATTCCAGATTTTGTGCATTTCGAATCAGTCCAAAATTATTCAAATGCCGATCCTCATTTGCGATCAGATAATCCACTACAATCATACGATCCAGATCAGACATCACATGAATCCCTGCCTTCTCACAGCAATTTACAAAATGCTGATACACCGATGTACTATTGTCTTTTTTCTGAGTCTGCATCAAACGCCATGCGCTGACAAGCTCCGTATCTTTTGTAATAAAATCTTCACAAATACTATACGGAGCACCTTCACTCCAGACTACCTTGTATGGAATATGATTTACTCCAAGTCTTTTCATCACTTCAGATGCGATCACCTCATTAAATGGCTGCTGTCGAAACGGATTACTTCCACCTTTTATCAGACAACGCTTTCCATTGATAATCTTCCAGCGCTTTTTTAAACAACCATCGGATGTGTTATCCGGAGAACTGAAATCAAACTCCGGTTCTTTTTTCGGACTACCAAACAATACATCACCCATATCATCCGAAAAGTCATTGTCAAAAAAGTTTATCTGTTCCCAGGTCATCGCCGCATTTTCCGGTTTTATCCAGTATTGATCGGATAAACTCAATCCAAAACACCGCACCAGAAGCATTTTTGTATCTGCAATTTCCAATGTCTCCAATGCTTCCCTGACACCTGATCGACTCGCTGGAATCGACCGGTCTGTCCACCAATGGTTAAATGCTGCACGATCCACCACACCTTTTTTCATGGAAACTCCCACCGGCAAATGCTCCGGGCGATATACATTATTTATTTTTATGATAAATCCACTGGCATCATCTAATTCCAGCTCTGCCACTGGCAGATTCTGATGCATAAATGTATAATTCATCTGCAAACACTCCATCTTAATATAGGTATTTTTATAGTATCATCCAAAATAAGGGGCGTCAATCTGTCAATGGATAAAAGTATATGAAAAACTGCCCGCATCTTCAATACGGACAGCTTTTTTGTCTAGCGCGTATTCTTTTTTGTAATCCCCTCCCATACTCGATTGATTATTTTTTTTAAATGGGTATGCAATTTACTGTACGATTCCGCACTCCAGACACTCTTTTCCAATGAGCTGCACTGCATAGCGCTCCAGTTTGATACAGTCTGCTTTCGGGGCTCTTTTTCTTGTTTTTCCTAACATATAACACAGATATACTTTTCCGATCGTTATATTTTTATTTTGAAAACGAAATCCATATCGCTCCGGGTGCTCAATAGCATCGCAAAATCTGGCATAACACTTTGCATCCGCACGCAATGTTTCTCCGGCATTCTCATAAATCTGTCCTACCATACGGCTCATGCCATCCACATAGCATTCTACAAATTCATCATCCGTCAGTTTTTCATGCTCTGCAAGCTCCAGTTTTTCCCTTACTGCCTCCCCAAACAGATGAATGTTCTGGTCAATGAGATCTACAAAATACTGATACGTGTTTTCCTTTTTTGATGCGAATATCATAGTGTGCCTCCTCATACGTCTTCTTTTTACTGGCAATTTTTATGTAAGAGCTACATGTTCCACATCACATATAGCCCTGATTATTTTTATATTGCCAGTGCACAAACTGAGATCAGTGTAGTTACGATCCAGCCAGATGCATAATATGCCATAAACTGTACACCGGTATGGATTCCATAATGGTTGTTTAAGAATCCACCAAATACACCGATTACCAGTGCAGTGATAATACCAAATAAACCTGCCTCATGGAAAGCCAGCATACAAACCAGTCCCATAAATGCGCCGATCAGTGCCTCATGACTGATGGAACGGAACATCTTTTCAGACCACTTACGGGCTTTTTTGATTGCCATCGGATATGCAAACATACAACCGAAGATAATACCGATAAATCCGTAAATGAAGTAATCTGACATGGTCAGATAATCATGTAAATTAATCTGGTTGAATAACGGAGATGCCGGCCCTAAAGCTACCGGACTCAGCGGCAAACCAAATGCGATCATCGGGATCAGAAGTTCTCCCAGATAAGTTGCATTGGAAACCGCATCCTGTACACCAAGGGTTGTGGTGACACGGTCAAATAACTCTTTCTTTCTGGATGCTACCAGCTCACCCAGCATAACCGTCATACCAACCGGGGAAAATGTAAATGTGCAGGCTGAAATTGCAGAACAGCCGGCAACGTAACCTATGGATGATTTACCAAAAAATTTAAATGGGTTCGGGAAAAATGGCATTTTTTCTTTGGAATCCGGTGCAAGCCAGATCTCTGTCGGTTTTTCCCTGCGATTCTCCGCACGTTTTGCAGGAATCATAATGTTGAAGATTTCTGCGATCATCGGGCCAATCGTAATTCCCATGAAAATAGATGTAAATAATGTCTTACCTACTGCTTCTGTGGAAATTCTCTGCAATCCCTGAATCAGGAACGCAAACGGAACCAGTGCTACCACTGCTCCGATCTTCGCCTGTGACATAAATGCGATGACGCATGCCGCAATGGTAAAGATCAGTCCGCTGTACTGTGTGATAATATCGCTTAATGGTGCCAGAATCTGTGCAAACAGAATAGCGATCGGTAAACCGATCAGGGATCCGATCAGGGATCCGGCGGACATTTTTCGCATGGAAATATGCGGAATACCAAGTTTTTTACCGATGTTACTGTTTTCTACCATCGGTACTGCCATGGTGGAACCCGGAAGAGCCGCCATCGCTGTCGGTATCGTATGTGTGATCTGCATGGCAACCAGAATTGCTATAAACCATGCAAAAATAACAACCGGTTCAAATCCCATTAAGACAAGAATCAGGGTAATTGGTGCCATGGTCGCTGTCTCGTCTGTACCAGGGATAATTCCGATAATGGAGAAGATGATTCCTCCGATAATTGAAACAATAATTGCCTGTATAATCAGCATGTTGTCTACCTCCTATGCATCTTTTTTGCTCTGACCTCCCGCCAGTTCTCTGTATTCCGGCTTGTAATTGTTTGCTCCTTCCGGAATCAGTGCCAACAGACCGTACAGTTCCAGATCTTCCAGTTCTTTGATTACATCCGGTCCGACCTTTGTCAGTGCCTCGCCTTCCTCTTCCGGTGTCATATGTGCGTATTCCAGTACTTCTGCAATATCTGTCGTACTGTCAAGTTCCGCAACAAAACGTTTCGGTCGGAAAGATTTCGCAGAGATTACGGCTGCAATAAAGCAACCGGCAATCCCTACAAAAAGAGCATATCCTTTCGCAAGATTCTCTTCAATCGTTCCCATACTCATGAAGATCTTACGTCCGATCAGGTAGAAACACATGGTAAAAATAACCCCTAAGATAATCGATATCGCCAATTCCTTGATATTAACGGTATCTCCCCATACTTCCGTCAACACTTTTTCTTTTTTCTCAGGTTCAGTATTCATAAATACGCTCCTCCTGTATTTTTGTTTTATTTTCAATATGTCACATATTATTTGCTGTATTTTTCAAACAGTTCCTGTGCATATTCCAGACGAACTTTTTTCTCAGAAACCATCTGTTTTACGATTGCTTCCAGAACTTCGCCTTTTGCTCCTACGGTAGAAGCCAGATTTCTTGCATGCAGTGACATATGTCCTCTCTGGATGCCTTCTGTAGCAAGTGCTTTCATCGCTGCCATGTTATTTGCCAAACCTACTGCTGCAATGATCTGTCCCAGTTCTGCTGCTGTCTTAACGCCAAGCATTTTTACAGCTACCTGTGCGGTCGGATGAATCTTTGTCGCTCCACCTACTAATCCAACTGCCATCGGCATCTCGATTGTTCCAATCAGATCACCATTTGCATCTTTCTCCCAGGTTGTCAGGGAAGTGTATCTGCCATTTCTGCTTGCATAAGAATGTGCGCCTGACTCGATGGCACGGGTATCATTTCCTGTTGCCAGAACAACCGGGATAATTCCGTTCATAATTCCTTTGTTGTGTGTTGCTGCACGATATGGATCTGCTGCTGCAAAGGCATAAGCGTTCAACATCTTATCTACGACTTCTTCGCCACCGATTGCTTCTTTTTTAAATACAGCACGGGCTGTTACTAATCTGTGATCTGCAAGGTTGGATAAAATACGGAGTTCTGCTGTTCCGCCGGTAATTTCCTCCAGATACGGTGCGACTGCTTCTGCCATTGTATTAACTGCATTTGCACCCATTGCATCCAGTGTATCAACCAGCAGATGAACGATCACCATCGGACCAACCATAGAATCAATGACACGTACTTCCACATCTCTTGCTCCGCCGCCAAATTTCACAAGTACCGGATCTTTCTCATTACACTTTTGGATAATTTCATCTTTGTGCTCCAGGATCATGCTCTTTGCTGCAAACGGTGTCGGAACATTCAAAAGCTGAATCTGAGAGATCATCACTGTTCCGGAGGAATGTGTGGTAAATCCACCGCCAACCCGGGCCATTTTTGCTGCGTTTGTGCAGGCAGCAACTACGGAAGGTTCCTCGGAAACCATCGGGATAACATAATCTTTTCCGTTGATCTGAAAGTTGATTGCTACGCCAAGAGGAAGTGCAAAACGTCCGATTACATTCTCGATCATATGATCCGCCTTGTCCATATCCAGACTGTCCGCATCCTGCAGCACTTTCTGGTCTTCTTCTGTCAGATTTGCAAACTCTGCAACTTCTTTCATTCTGTCTTCAACTGATAATTTGAAAAATCCTGAATATTTACTTGTTTTCATTGTCTTATTCTCCTTTATCCTTACCGATACAAATTACTGATGTATTTCTCTCTATTTTCTAAAATTTATAAATGATTTGCTGTTTCTTGTCTCTTTCTCAAAACACACTATCGAATGGAACTTGTAAATGAACTTAATTCTCTTCCCAAAATACGTTCTACCATCGTTGCTATTTTATAACATTTCTGCTCATCAATACCCGTCTCAATTCCCATCTGATTCAGCATTGTCACAAAATCACAGGTCTCTACCAGACCGGTTCTGCGTGTATCAAAATAATAGTCTCCGATTCCTTTTACCGGAACGTTATCAACGATATTTGCCACCTGACCACCAATGCCACCCATGGAACAGTCAAACATTGTCACGCCGGCTTCCATTGCTGTATAGTAGGCTGTTAAGCCCATGCCTCTGATATCATGTACGTGGAAACTGTGGGCAGCTGTATCCGGATATTTGTCCAGTACCGTGGAAAAATATTCAAATACTTTCGCCGGATCTGCAATTCCATCCGGATCGGAATGTTCGATCTCATCGAATCCGATATCAAAGCATCTGTCACAGAATTCATAGGCCTTTTCCAATGGCACTTCCCCCTGAATCGGACAGCCAAAAATGGTACCGATGTTTGCAAATACTTTTTTAACCCCATGATCATGTAAAAACTTTACATTCTTTTCTGCTTCTGCAAACAGTTCTTCGTGTGTACGGTTCATATTTTTTCTGGCGTATGCTTCACTGGTTGCAAGCTGTCCGCATAAGACACGGTCAATCTGCGCTCCGTCTTCCAGTGCCTGAACAGTACGCTCACATGCTTTTGTATTCAATGCCAGCACGGTATACTCTACATTTTCATTCTTTGGCAGTCCCTTTAATACCGCCTCGATATCCTTAAACTGCGGAACATATTTGATATGACTGAAGGTTCCGACTTCGAACTTGGTAAATCCCGCATCAATTAGTTTATTTGCGATCCAGAGCTTTGCTTCTGTCGGTACAAACATTTCCTCATGCTGGAAACCATCTCTCAAAGTAACATCCATTACTTCCACTTTTTTTGGTAGTTTCATCTGTTCTTCTCCTTTTCTATCTTCCTGCAGGTTTGTGACCTATTATATCGCAAAGCCGATGCCAGTTTTGTTGTGATATCTGGCAAATATGTGATTTATGCTCATTTATGTTTTCTTTTCTTCAAAAACAGGCAAAATCAATTCGCATTTCGTGTTTTTGGGATTAAAAAAGGAACATGACAATTCCATCATATCCCTTTCTAAACTATATTCGTTTTTTGTATAGTGTCATTTTTGGCACTTACATTTTTATATGCGGGCGCTACATTTGGCACATATGCCATTTATGGCACTACTCTGTTTTTTATGCATATTCTTTCAGCTCAAGATAATCCATACTCCGCCAGTTTCCGGTAAAACGTCCGTCTTGACACTTTCAATTTCTGAATTACTGCATTACGATCCCCCTGACATCTCTCCAAGGCCGCCGCGATCACATGTTTCTCGTAAGCCTCCACCTGTTCCTTCAGACTGTCAAAATGCATGCCGTCTTCCAGCATCGAAAGTTCCTTCGTCTGCGCATCCTGCTGCACGTTTTCTTCCGCAGCAACACCGGAAATATACTCCGGTAAATCTCCCGCACCAATGGAATCCGACATCGTCAGCACCACTGCACTTTCCACCACATTTCGCAGTTCTCGGACATTTCCCGGCCATTTATAATTCATCAGTGCCTGATACACACTTTCTTTCATATGTTTTTCCTTCTGATATTTGTGATTAAACGTATCCAGAAATTCATTCGCCAGCAATATCACATCACTGCCACGTTTTCTGAGAGGCGGTATCTCAATGGAAATAACGTTCAAACGGAAATACAGGTCCATTCGAAAAGTTCCATCCTCGATCATCTGCTCTAACGGCTGATTTGTTGCGGCGATTACACGCACATCGATCGGCACACTTTTTTGTCCACCGACTTTTTCAATCTCGCCTTCCTGAAGTACACGCAACAGCTTTGCCTGCATTGCCATCGGCAGATCGCCGATCTCATCCAGAAAAATCGTTCCCCCATGAGCCAGCTCAAATTTTCCGGCGCGACCACCTTTTTTAGCCCCGGTAAAAGAACCTTCCTCATAACCAAACAATTCACTTTCGATCAGGGCTTCCGGAATTGCCGCACAATTTACCTTAATAAATGGCTGATTCCTTCTGGCACTGTTTTCCTGTACGATCTTGCAGATGACTTCTTTACCAGTTCCGTTCTCGCCACGAATCAACACTGACGCATCTGTAGACGCCACCATCATCGATTTTCGAATGCAGTTCAGATAAACTTCACTCTCACCGATAATATGATTCGTTTTCAAAAAATCTCTGGCACGGATCTCCTGATTGTATTCTTCTGCCACCTGAGAAATACGCTGCACCTCACTGGTCAGATGATTCAGCTCCGTAATATCCGTAAACAGCGAACACGCCCCTATGAACTCTCCCTGCTGATACAATGGAAACATATTTACCGATACATATTTCTGCACTGACTGGATCAACTGTTTTTCACGACGTTTTGGCTTCTGTGTTTCCAATACTTCCAAAAGAGCTGCATCTTTTTCAATCTGATTCATATAACGGCCGATAATTTTTCCCGGCGCGACATTCAAAATATCCGAATAAGCTGGATTTACATAGAAAATCCGACTTTCTTTATCCACCGCAATCACGCCAATACTCAGATGTTCCAGAATCTGAGCCATATCCAGCGTCTGATTCCACTGATAAATAAAACGCAGACGCTCCACCTGAATAGCTCCCAGCATTTCGCCATTTTCATCCACAATACCGATATATTTTTCTTCTGTATTCAGTACGCGCTGATCAATATCCCGGATTCGAATTCCTGCTGGAAGAAAACTCTTTGTCTCAACATTCTTTCGATTCGGGTTCATAAAATGCGTAATTTCCATTGTTCCCACCAACTTTCTATCTTCTGCCTTTATTTTTAATCCACCTGTAGTGTTACCACAACTTCAACAGTCGAATTGCCTTCCCTGCAAGCTTATACGTCACATTTTCCAGTTCTTTTGACGCATTCTGCAGTTCCTTGCGAATAGGAATCCCCTGCGGACAGTGCTGTTCACATTTTCCGCAGCCCACGCACTGGGATGCACTGGTCGGTGTCTGACGAAAAATCGTACACTGCATATATCCTTTTCGCGCTGTTTTTTTATTCTCACTGTAAATCAGATTATAAAAACTGAACGTGCCCGGGATATCCACGTTCTTCGGACATGGCATACAGTAACCACAGCCGGTACAGCCCACTTTCATGCTGTGGTTGATGGCATGCCTTAATTCATTGACAAAAGCAATCTCATCTTCCGTAAATGCCCCTGCCTGCGTCTCAGATGCAATCCGACAGTTCTCCCGTATCATCTCAACAGAATTCATGCCGGAAAGCACCGTCGTTACCTCCGGCTGATTCCAAAGCCAGCGAAATGCCCATTCTGCTGCACTGCGTCCGGATGGATGCACTGCCACCTTCCGTTTTGCCTCTTCCGGCAATAAATTTACCAGTTTGCCTCCCCGCAACGGTTCCATGATCATTACCGGAAATCCCTTTGCCGCAGCATATTGCAAACCTTTCCGCCCAGCCTGACTGTTTTCGTCCAGATAATTGTATTGGATCATACAAAAATCCCAGTCATAAGCATCGACCAATTCACAAAAATCCTTTGTATTTCCATGATAAGAAAATCCAATCCGGTGGATTTCTCCGGATGCTTTCTTCTTTGCAATCCATTCTTCAATGCCAAGACCTTTTAATTTTTCCCATGTTTCCAGATTCGTCAGCATGTGCATCAGGTAAAAATCAATATAATTCGTCCGTAATCTGCGCAGCTGCTCCTGAAACGTCTTTTCCAGACCTGCGGCGGACTTGATCAGATAATGCGGCAGTTTATCTGCAATGTAAATCTGCTCCCGGCAGTGATTTTTCTCAAAAATCTTTCCCATGGCTTCTTCACTGCCGCTGTAAATATAAGCGGTATCAAAATAGTTGACACCAAGCTTCATCGCTTCCAAAATCTCGGCTTCTGCTTTTTCCAGATTGATTTTGCCATTTTCTTTTGTAAAACGCATACAGCCAAAGGCAAGCATGGAAACTGGTTTTTTTTCTTTGTCATATCGATATTGCATCATTATTCTCCTGTTCGTTCACGACTCGTTGTCTGCGTCATTGCTTCTCTGCGATTACATTCTTTTGCATCTTTACCAGCATTGTTTGGTCATCATTTACTTTTTTTGTTTCCGTAATACGGAATCACAATTTTTCGCAACAACCGCTCAAATCCATTCCAGGATAATCCCAGTGTCAGCCCCACTGAAATCAGCAGCTGCCATCCGATTTTATTAAATATCAAATCATTAAACGGCGTATACATCAGAATCAGAATGACAATTGTATGCAGCAGATAAATGCTGAGTGTATTTTTCCCAATTGTTTCAATTACCGGGAGCCGTTTTGTTGGCACCCATACAATCAAAATCCAGATCCATAAAAAAGCAATGATCCATGCCAGAATCCGTGTATACCATGTATACACACCACCATTAAAACTCTCCGTTCCCCAGAATAACTTTCTTGTACTCACTCTGCTGATCCAGATAAATCCGGCGATGATTCCAACTGCCAGAAACATCGTAGCGATTTTAGCTTCTTTCGGATTTCTCCGCTTTCCATAATGAAGGAAGAATCCGCCATCTTTTTCATAATATCCGGCAAGAAAAAACGGTAAAAAGTTCATAATTCTGGACATTGCCATAAAGTTTTCCGTATCCGGATTATAACCGATCACTATGCCAAGCACCATCGATAAAAGCAGATAAGCCACCCGGTGCCGCTTGTTTTTTGTGTCGAATACCGGCAGCAAAAGCTGATAAATGATCATTGCCATCAGATACCATAATGTCCAGCGCGGTGTAAAAAACTGCATGTCTATTTTTACCGGATGTCCCCACATGATACTGTCCAGAATGAAATCCAGTAAAAAACGAAGTAATTGAAATACGATATACAATGGAAAAATCCTTGATAAAATCTTTTTTGGTTCTACTTTTGCAAAATACCCGGATACAAAAATAAAAGCCGGCATATGGAAGCTGAAAATAATCTTATAGATAACATCCACTTCCGGCGTATCCGCAAAAGTACTGATCATATGTCCAAATACTACCAGAAAAATCAGCAATGCTTTTATGTTGTCAAAATGATAATTCCTCTCCCCAGCTATGCTTATTCACCCCTTTTTTATAGTTATCCCGTAGTGAGTATACCGTCTTTTTATAAAAACCGCAAGCAAGTTCAAGAAGTATCGCCCGCAAGCGGATTTACTTTTCTGTCCCCTTATGTTTATCCCTTCTTGAAGTAAGTTCAAGAAGTATCGCCCGCAAGCGGGCTTTGTTAGCACTCATTTTCAAAGAGTGCTAATTTTCTATTGACTTTTCATTTTTCGAGTATTATAGTGTACTTATGCTTTCAGAAGTCCCTCTTTTCATCAGGATTTTTGAATCAAAAACGTTAATTTTTCAAAAATATTTATAAAAAGAAACAGGAGTGATAAGTATGAGTAACAAACACGGAAGTCTTTCCATTAACAGTGACAACATTTTTCCGATCATCAAAAAATGGCTCTATTCTGACCACGACATCTTCTATCGTGAGCTTGTATCCAATGGCTGTGATGCCATCACAAAACTGAAAAAACTTGATATGATGGGTGAATACACACTGCCGGATGATTACGAGGCAAAAGTAGAAGTACGTGTCAACCCGACAGAAAAAACATTAAAATTTATCGATAACGGTCTTGGTATGACTGCCGATGAAGTAGAAGAATATATTAACCAGATCGCATTTTCCGGAGCAACTGATTTCCTTGAAAAATACAAAGACAAATCCAACGATGATCAGATCATCGGTCATTTCGGACTTGGTTTCTACTCTGCATTCATGGTAGCTGATGAGGTTCATATCGATACCCTTTCCTATCAGGATGGTGCCACACCGGTTCACTGGGAATGTGACGGCGGTACAGAATTTGATATGAAAGACGGCAGCAAAACAACGGTCGGCACTGAGATCACCTTATTCTTAAATGAGGATTGTCTGGAGTTTGCCAACGAATACCGTGCAAGAGAAGTACTGACAAAATACTGCTCTTTCATGCCGACAGAGATTTATCTCGTAAATGAAACTGCAGAACCGGAATATGAAACCATTCTTCCGGAAGAGAAAACTGACAAAGATACCGTCATTGAGACAATTATCGAAGAAGCCAAAACAGAGGAAAAAGAAAACGAGAACGGCGAAAAAGAGGTCGTAGAAGTATCTCCGCGTACCGAGAAATTAAAAATCTTAAAACGTCCGGTTCCGATCAACGATCCGCATCCACTCTGGACAAAGCATCCAAATGAGTGCACAGATGAGGACTACAAAGAATTTTACCGCAATGTATTCCATGATTACAAAGAGCCATTATTCTGGATTCATCTGAACATGGATTATCCGTTCAATTTAAAAGGTATCCTTTACTTCCCGAAGATCAATACCGAGTATGATTCCATTGAAGGTACCATTAAGCTGTATAACAACCAGGTATTTATCGCAGACAACATCAAAGAGGTTATTCCGGAATTTCTGATGCTCTTAAAGGGTGTCATTGACTGCCCGGATCTACCGCTGAACGTTTCCAGAAGTGCTCTGCAGAATGATGGATTTGTCAAGAAAATCTCCGAGTACATCACCAAGAAAGTGGCTGACAAGCTCACAGGAATGTGCAAGACAGATAAAGAAAGCTATGAAAAATACTGGGATGACATCAGCCCGTTCATCAAATTCGGCTGTTTAAAAGATGAAAAATTCTGTGACCGTATGAACGACTACATCCTCTTCAAGGATATCAATGACAAATACATGACGCTTCCGGAACTTTTAAAAGAGAAAGAAGAAAAAGAAGCGGAAGCAAAAGATGAAAATACCGATGATAATGCTGATAATACAGATGAGCAGAAAGATACCCGTGAGACCATCTACTATGTAACAGATAAGAACCAGCAGGGTCAGTACATCCGTATGTTTAAAGAGTCTGACATGAACGCTGTTATCCTCGACCACAACATCGATACTTCCTTCATCACTCAGTTAGAGCAGCGGAATCAAAATTACAAATTCATGCGTATCGATGCTGATGTAACAGATGCCCTGAAAGAAGAAGTATCCGAGGAAGAGATGAAATCTGCTCTGGATACACTGACAGAGACATTCCGCGCCGCCCTCGGCAAAGAGAATCTGGATGTAAAAGTAGAAAAATTAAAAGACGCTTCTATCTCATCCATGATCACGCTCTCCGAAGAAGGACGCCGTATGCAGGATATGATGAAGATGTACAATATGTACGGCATGGATCCATCCATGTTCGGTGGCAACGAGACGCTGATTCTGAACGTCAACAACAAACTGGTGCAGTACATCCTCGATCACAAAAATGGCGAGCATGTACCGATGTTCTGCAAACAGCTGTATGATCTGGCACTGCTGTCCAACCAGCCACTTTCACCGGAAGCTATGACAGCATTCATTAACCGAAGCAATGAGGTTATGATGATTCTGGCTGACAAATAGTCATTGACAGCATTTTATAAAATTTCATAAAAACCTATAGAAATGTAAATAGCCCTCGTATTTTTAAATACGGGGGCCTTTATGTTTGTTAAACTAGGTCTATCTTTTTCTAAACTTACTCTTTATAAAACAATTCCATGTCATTTTCAGAGTACATGCCTGGCTCATTTACTCTTTCGCGGAAAAATACTGCTGATATACTTCCATAAAGGATGCACTCTCAAGCTTCAATGAAGTATCCACTGTCACTTCTGACCAGACATCCTGATTTTCTTTGGAACTGAGCTGACTCATATAATCGGCATAAGTATCTGTCACCGCATCGGACATCCGCTTCTCCAGCACATCCATCTTATGTGCCTCCGTCAGTTCTGCATCAAATGCACTGCTGCAATAAAAAATGTAATAGCCGCCATCAATCTCAATGATATTTGAAACACCGCCATCTGTCAGTGCAAAAAGCTGCTGTGACACATCATCGGAAAATGTCGTGCGGTTCACATTGATATCTACGGTATCCGCTTCATTCGCTGTCTGAGCCAGCGATTCAAAATCTGCTCCTGCCTGAAGCTGTGCCATATAATTCTGTGCTTTTGCCGCATCTGCAGTATAAATCTGCTTGAATTTCATCACACGGGCCTCATCATCGCTGACTTCCTGATTCACTTCTTTCTTTAAGGTCTCATACAGTTTTTCCGCCAGCACATAACGCTCATATAATTTTTTTGCCTTTTTTTCACTGAGTCCGATATAATCCCGCTCCGTATCCTCCAGACCGTCCAGATAGGTCCTGGCTGCTTCTGCTACTTTTTTCTGCTCATCCTCAGATAAGGTCACACCCTTTTCAGAAGCGATCACATCCAACGTATAAACCTGTGCCATCTGTGCTAATGTCAGATCTTTGATATAATCTTCCAGACTCTGCTCCTGCCCGTAATCATGCTCCCACATATCAATGCCGTACAGATTGCTGTACTCCTTCTGATAATTCATCAGAATTGCCCGGGCATCTTCCCGACTGCAGCTTTCTTTTCCTACTTTGAAAACCGGTTTTTCCAGAATGGTACTCACAGGATTACTGCATCCACCCAGGAATGCTGTACCCAACAGAATCCCGGCCAGAACACCTGCTGTATTTCTTTTCATTTTACTCTTCAATCTATTATTCTCCTTGTTTCTGATATCCTGTTCCAGAATATCCGTAGCATGCCACTTCCCCACCGTTTAGTACTCTACGCACTTGAAGCGGGGGAATGCTCATTCTGCGTTCAGAATGTTTTTCAGGCATCCACCACCAGATATCGTCCATCCGGAAGTTTGAATACTTCATCCGCCTGCTCCAGCTCTTCTTTGCTCATACCGGAGATATCAGCTCCGGTCTCGTCAAAATATTCCCGTACTTCTTTCATATTTTTGCAAACAGCAGCCATGCACATATCCAGAAAATCTTCTGCTTCCTCCGGTGTCTCTGCTACTTTCTCCGGAAATAATTTTAACTGATCTCTCAAAAATGTCTCAATACATACTTTGTCATATTCGCTCATTGTCTTTCTCCATTCACTTTAATTTAAGAATGTCCACTGCATTGTTTTTAATATACCATTTATCGCTTTTTCCCGCAACAACTGATGCAAGAATTGCCTCGCCATTATTTCTGTAATTCATGATACAGACGTGCAATTGGCAGTCCCACCACGTTATTGTAATCACCGTGAATTTCACGGACGTACAGACCACCGATGCCCTGAATTCCATAAGAACCGGCCTTGTCCATCGGTTCCCCGGTAGCCACATATTTTGCTATTTCTTCTTCCGTCATCGGATAGAAAACCACATCCGTTTTTTCGTAAAAGCAACGGATTTCTTCGCTGCCATTTTCTTTTTTCCAGATGCATACACCGGTGTATACTTGATGACGATGATTCTGAAGCATGCCAAGCATCCGCTTTGCATCTTCCTCATCCTTTGGTTTTCCCAGAATCTTCTGATCATATACCACGATGGTATCTGCGCCGAGGATCCATACGTCACCTTCTGTCTTTCCTGCAATATCTGCCGCTTTCTGCTGTGCCAGCTGCATAACCGCCAGCTCCGGCAAATGCTCAGTGATTTTTTCTTCTCCCTGTGACGGGCATACTTCAAATTCTACGCCCAATTGAGACAACAGTTCCCGGCGTCTCGGGGAAGCAGATGCTAAAATGATTCTCATTTCTTTTTTCTCCAGTTCTTTCATATTTGTCCATTTACTGTATTACAATTTCTTCTGCCAGTGCAAAGGAATAGATCAATATTTCTTTTACGGTTTTTCCAGCCCCAAAACGATTCAGCGCATCCGCATACAGTTCCAGCTGCTTCTTATAGCGACGGATCAGTTCTTCGGCGTTATCTACCCGATCTGTCTTATAATCCAAAAGCACGATTCCGTCCTCCTCTTCCCAGAACACATCAATGATACCCTGTACAAGCACTTCTTCCTCTGGTTTGCTCTCTTCCCAGACAAGCTGTGCCGGAACTGACATAACAAACGGTTTTTCCCGTTCCAGCATACCGGCCTGCGCCGCGCTTCGCATCCGTTTTGCTGTATCGGTTTGCAAAAAGTTCCGAAGCTGTTTCCAGTTCAACCGTTTGGCGTCTACTTCCGTCATCCGTCCCAGCGTACACAGATGATCGATCTGGGTTTTCACATAATGCAGCCCCTGTTTCTCTGATACAAACTCCGGAAGTGCCGCGAAATCCAGGCATTCCAAAAAACGATGTACCATAGTTCCATACAATGCACCGGCATTTTCTGATGCCTCCTGCACAAACCTTGGCAGATATGGCGTCGGTATCTCCTGTGGAAACAATGGTTCCGCCGTGTTCAGCGTCTGCTCTGCCTCCTCACTGCGTTCCTCCATGGCACGATGCTTCAGTTCGGACACAGATACTTTCTGCTTGTGCGTTCCCATATCACGCCATGCATATTTCCAGGAAAATTTCTCTGTCAGTTCTTCTGTCTCTGCTTCGGATACATGTTGCAGTGCTTCCAGAATATTCCGGTGCTGTAGCGCAGTATCCTGCAGCTGGCGCTGCTGTTCCGCCAGCATCTGTTCCTCGTCCCAGATCATATAATCATAGTTTTTATTTTCCATTCCGAGCACCGGAAGCACCCAGTCCCAGTAACATCCGGCATCATACCGGTCAGAAAACGGTACTTTCTGTGTTCTGTCATATCCGGTAAACTGCCCTTCCTCCGGCAGCTTGCAGCTTCCCGCCAGAATCAGTTTCTCCTTTGCACGGGTCAGTGCCACATACAGCACACGCAGTTCCTCTCCCAGATTTTCCCGCTTTGCTTCCATGGAAAAAATCTGATGGATCAGCGTATTCGCTTTCGTCCGTTTCCCGCAGTCAAACCATTTCAGGCCGATACCGAACTCCGGATGGAAGATCATGCTGCTGTTCAGATCCTGTTCATTGAACGATTTTCCCATGCCACATACAAATACAACCGGAAACTCCAGTCCCTTACTTTTGTGAATACTCATCAGCCGCACGGCATTTTCCTGTTCACTGATGATCTCAGCCTCGCCGTAATCAATATCATATTTCATTAGCCGGTCAATGTAGCGGATAAAATGGAACAGTCCATGATAGCTGGTCTGTTCGTAAGCTACTGCTTTTTCCATCAGCATATCAAGATTTGCCCGGCGCTGTTCTCCCGCCGGAAGTGCCGTCACATAGTTGCGGTAACCGCTCTCATCGAGAATTTCCTGCAGAAGACGGTGGATCGGTGTATACGGAATCCGCCGCCGATACTGCTGCAGCATTTCATAAAAACGTGCTACTTTCTCCGCCAGTTCTGCCTTGGCTGACTCATCGGAAACATACTGCTGCACACACTGAAAGAACGGCAGCCCCGGATCGGCAGCTCGCAGCTGTGCCATTTCATCTGATGTGAATTTTCCAAAATAAGACTTCATCACCGCAGCCAGAGGGATATCCTGGCTGGGATTGTCCAACACCCGGAGCAAAGACAACACGGTCTGTACCTCCGATGCTGAAAAATAGCCGGTTTTCGATGATACGATCAGCGGGATTCCCTCCTGCTCAAACACGTTCTGATAAACTTCTGCCCAACCGGACATGGAACGTAGCAAAATCACAATGTCTTTTAATTCCAGTCCCGGAATCTGCTGAGCATCGATCATCTGACGGATACGTCCTGCCACTGCAAAAGCTTCCTGCTCCCGACGTTCTGCACTGCTGCCATCCATCGGCACAAGAAGCAGCTCCGGTTTGCAGCATTCCGGCTTTTCATATTCCGGGAATACTGCTCCGGCATACAGCGCAGCTTCCGCATCATAGCCTACATTTCCGATATCCTGACCCATTAACGGATAAAAAATATCATTGACCGCATCCACCACTTCACGTCTGCTTCGGAAATTCCGATGCAGGTCAATGCGCTGTCTGCTGCTCTCCTCCACGGAAAAATGCTGATACTTCTCCATAAAGAGTTCCGGCCGGGCCAGGCGGAAGCGGTAAATACTCTGCTTGACATCACCTACCATAAACAGATTTTCCCTGCCGTTTTTCACACCGGAGACTGCCGTCAGAAGTGTTTCCTGCACATAATTGCTGTCCTGGTATTCATCGATCATAACTTCCTGATACTGCTGCTGATACTCCAATGCTGTTTCTGTTAGTTCCTTCGTCACCGGATCTACCAGAACCCGCAGGGCATAGTGCTCCACATCGGAAAAATCCAGCATATTTTTCTGCTGTTTCTCCAGGGCAAACTGCTTTGCAAAAGCCTGTGTCACGAGCACAAGCATCCGCACCATCCCGGAAGTCTGGTTCAATCGCTGCAGCTGTGTCTCCAGCGGTGAGGCAAATATTGTTTTTTTCCATTTCACGATCTGGTCCTTTATCCGGTCCCTTCCGGACTTCACGGCATCCTTTTTCTGTTCACTGCCTTCATACTTTTTCGCCCGGCCAATGTTTTTGAAATTTATCCCGGTAATTGCCGCCTGCCACTGCGAAAAATGCTCACACTCCTGCAGCGCATACAACTGATACAGATCATCCTGAACAGATGCTTCATACATATATGGTCCATCCGCGTCCCGGGTCAGATCCAGCAGATGCTCCAGTGCACGGATCAGATCTCCAACCCGCACTTTCATATAGGAAAGAAAATCCTGCATCCACGGCTTTTGCTCCAGTGTTTCCTCATCTGCCGCCTCATACTGCTGCACACAAGATTCCAGCCATTCCTCCGGCCATGGATAACTCTCAGAATAATGAAATAGTTTCAGCACCATTTCTTTGATCTGCAGATCATTTTTTGCCTGAGAATAGCTGTCCGCAAACCGCAGAAATTCCGGATCTGCTTTTTCATAAAACTCCTCCAGAACCGCCTCGCAGACATCTTCCCGTAGCAATTTCAGTTCTCCTTCGTCGGCGATACGAAATCCCGGTTCCAGATCGATCTTGTGAAAATGATCCCGCAAAATCCGGATACAGAAGCTGTCAATGGTGGTGATCTGTGCATTGTGCACCAGTGTCAGCTGTCGCTGCAGATGCTGATTATAAGGATCTTTCTCTAATGCCGCCTCAATGGCAGTGCCCACACGTTCCCGCATTTCCGCAGCCGCTGCATTGGTAAACGTCACCACCAGTAAACGGTCAATATCCAGCGGATGCACTTCATCCATCACCATAGAAATAATGCGCTGCACCAGTACCGCAGTCTTTCCGGAACCGGCGGCCGCAGACACCAGAAGGCTCCGGTTTCTGAGTTGAATCACTTTTTCCTGTTCTTCCGTCCATTTAACACTCATCGGAATCGCCTCCTTCCCGGTAGATATTCGCCCACACTTCATCCGTAGATAATTTTTTATTTTTCCGAAACGTATATCCTTCCACTTTTGGATCAAAACCACACACACTGTGATACGGGCAGTGATCACATCCGGTTTTGCTTTCCATCTGATATGGCCGGATATCGATATCTCCATTCAGGATTTGCTCCGCTGCCCCACAGATTTTCCGATTAACAAAAGCTGTCAACGCCGTAAAATCCACCGGAGCGGCACCGGAAGTTCCCCGCTTGCTGACACTTCCGTCTTTGTTCAATGTCAGGGGAATGACTTCCGATTTTCCCTGAAGTCCCACATCCATCTGCTCATATGCTTCCCGCTCCAGACTGACCAGACCGTTCAGGCGCAGTTCACTCAGGATATGCTCCATGATTTTTTCCTCATCCTCACCGTCCGCTTCCACCATCGGATCATCCATCCGATAGTAAAAAATTCCGGCCGGAACGATTTCTTTTCCCGGATGATCCTTTTTCAGCTGTGCCATTGCTGCATTCAGATATACCACAAGCTGTAACTGCTGACCATAATACAGATTCAGCAGCTGAAACGTCGTCTTTCCGGATTTATAATCAATAATACGGACATACACGGCCTCTTCTGTCTCCCGAGTGTCCATACGGTCAATTTTCCCTACCAGACGCATTTTATGCTCTTCATCCAGTATCATATTCTGTACATTCAGTTCATTTACCTGCATAAAATCCACTTCATACCCTGCAGGTTGAAAGGTTCCATGCCGGATCTGCTCCGTCAGTGCCCAGATACTGCGCTTCATGATACGATAAATCCGTTCCAGCACATACGCACTTCTGGCTGACTCCAGCAGAGATTCATTCGGCATAGACAATACGGCATCCTGCATGGCTGCCTTCAGCAATTCTTCCTGCTGTGTCTCCGTGACAGAATACCAGTCATAGGATTTTTCCAGATTTTCACAGTAGCGCTGCAGGATCTCATGGAACATACTGCCCATATCCAGTGCCGCAAAACTGTAAGTTTCACGTTCTGAAAGCTTTAGTCCATATTCCAGAAAATGTGCATACGCACAGCGGGCAAACAGTTCCAGTCGAGTCACCGAATTTGTCAGAATCGTACCGTAAAGCTGCCGCGCAGTCTCTATGGCCAGCTGTTCCCCGGTAAACTTTGAAAAAGCTGCCACAAACAGTTCCTGCACCACTGGTTCCCACACCTTGGAATTCTTCAGATACTGATGCAGTGCTTTCCACTCTTCCGTCACCTCGCCATCTCTGGCTGCCGTCAGTCCCGTCAGATACGCACCCAGACTACTCTTCGCTGTCAGTGGCTCAAAGGCTGTTCCTTCCTCAATCTCCTGCACCTGCAGGCCGGCAAAAAGTTTCTGTAGCGTTCCAATCAGATAAGAAGGCCGTGCTGCCTTCTGCTTTGCATCCATCCTGGCATATGTCAGGCACAGTGCCTCCGATGGCTTTGTCATATTCAGATATAGATAAAATCGCTGCAAAAAAGACTGCTCCCTTGCGGTAGGAGACAACTGCAGTTTCTGCTCTTCGATCAGTTCCCGGTCATATTGAGACAAAATACCGCCGTTTGCCGTACTTTTCGGAATCATACCGTCATTGACGCCCAGGAAAAACAACACCTTGATTCCCTCCAGACGGGTTCGTTCAATATCACCCAGGATCACACAGTCTGCTCCCGGCGGAATCGCACCGACTTTTGCCGACGCAAACCCTTCTTCCAGAACATCTGCATAATCCCGGACGGAAAGTATTTCTTCTCCCAGCAGATCCACCAGTTTGTCCAGCAGATCCACCACAATCTTGTAAATCTGACGGTATTGAGATGCCAGGAGTTCCTCTCCGGCTTCCTCAAAAGCCTCCTGTGCCTGATGAATCTGCTCCTCCAGTTGCAGTTCTGTCAAAAATTCATACAGGCCACGGGTCAGTTCCGCCACATTTTGCTCCTGTCCTGATGCAATCTCATAAAAAGGCTCTATCTGTTTCCAGAATCTTTCCCTCAGCTGATCAGCCCGCGCCAGTTCCTGCTGCAGTACGTCTTCCTCCACGCGGATCCTGCCGGTGTGACGCATGGGTTTCAGGAATTTTTTCTTCCAACGGGAAGCTCCCCGGATTCCCCTGGCCAGCACATAGTTTTCCAGAAAATCTATATCTGCTTCTGCAAATCCGGACAGACCGGTACGCAAAAAACGAAACACACTTTCATAGGAAAAATCTTTTTCTACAATCTCCAATACCGCACGGATCAGTTCAATGCAGGGATGATACAGAATCGATGACTTCATATCCACAAAATACGGAATGTCATACAGGGAAAAGACTGACTGTGCATATTTTTCATAACATTCCACATCGCCACACACAATGGCACACTCGCCATAACGATAACCCTGACTGCGCATCTGTTCTGAAATCTTCCACGCCGCAAACTGTAATTCCTCCCTGGGAGTCGCCAGGGAATAAATCTGCAATTCCTTCTGACAGTCTCCGGCATATTGCTGCGCTTTCACCCGGAACAGATTCTGCTCCAGATGCTGCAGCACCGGCGTCTGTGCCAGACGACTCTGTTTTCCCGGTTCCAGAAAAACTGCTTCTTCCAACGGAAACTGTTCTTCTCTGGCTGCCCGCAGCAGTGCAGCTGTCATTTTCCGGCTCATATAAAACAGATCCTGCATGCCGCAGTCCGCCAGCGGATCTTCCCGCACATCCAGTGTCACCGTCACATACATATCTTTCACCACATGCATACAGCGATGCAACAGCTTCATCTGTACCGGTGTAAATCCGGTAAACCCGTCAAAAGCAAAGACAGCTCCCTTTAAAAGCTGTGATTCCTCTGCCGCATCAGCCAGAACATCTAACACACGTTCTGCGGTCACATACTGCCCCCGCAGATATTCCTCAAAAGCTGCATACATCGTATGCACATCTGACAGTTTGTAATACAAATTGGATTCCGGTTTCAGATGTCCAAGGAAATCCTCCAGTTCCTCAACGGAAATATCATACTGCATCAGCTCGGAGATCATGGATTTCAACTCATTAATATACCCCATCTTCCGGATATTTCCACGCAGCACGGTCAGATTCTTTCCCTTTTCTTCTGCAATTTTACGCAGCACCAGGCTTTTTCCTGTCTCTTCCATAACTGTATTCTGAATGCCAAGTTCATCAAAAATACGGTACGCCAGACGTTCAAAACTGACTACATCAATATTGACAATGACATGATTCTGTGACCGTTGCACCAGTTCCCGCTGCGCTTGCATCGTAAACTGTTCCGGCACGATAACATAAAAATTACGTCTGCGGTCTGCCTGCGCCATCTGAATGACTTTTTCATAAATATAGGTTGATTTTCCACTGCCGGAATTTCCGTAAATCAGTTGTAATGCCATAAATTGTGCTCCTGTTCCTGTAAAAAAATGTACTCCCACTTGTAGTTCGCTTTTTAATCACGAAAAATGGAATCTCTTTTCGACTGAGATATAAATCTGCATAGATGGATATATGGTACCATGTTTCCCTGTTTTAGGCAAGAAAACAGGAGCGCACAAAAGAAGGCGACAGCTAAAAAGCCATCGCCCTCTGTATAGACTATAATTGCAGATCAATCACACTTTAAATCTCATACCATTTAATTTCATTTGCGTCCAAATGAAGTTCAAAACTGCTTCCATCTCCACGATATACAACAGTATCCTGTGGCTCATATGTATTATTTACCACACAGTATTTGCCGTTTGCCACATACGCATGTACATCCACATTGAAGTTTTCAGAGTACCATTTTCTCAGGTTCTCTTCGTCATGGCAGCTGTACATTACGCTTCGATGGAGAATTCGTGCATTTTCGAAAGAATATGGAAGACCGCTGATATAAACGGAACGTCCTTTTCCAAACTCATGCACTGCCATCTGAACTTCTTTGTCACGCTGAACCAGAATCTCTGTATCTTCGCGTGCAAACATGCTCTTCTTGCCTTCACCGAAATCCACATCTTTTGTGCAGTCCTGTAAAATGAAATGCTCCGGATGATTCTCCCAGTTATATTTGTCATAATTTAAGGTAAATCCGGTTTCTTTCTCCACGCCGATCACATTGCCAAGCTGAATGTATCTGCCCTGATACTGATGACCGGTTGGCTCACCGACACCGATAAATCCGCCTCCGTTGTATACAAATCTCTGAATTGCTTCCACGATCTGCGGATCTTCCCACTCATAACCACCGGTATGTGCGGTATCACCGTCACCAACATTGATAACTACATCAATGTCATTTAAAATATCTGCATTTGCACGAATGTCATCAAAACTGATGAATTTTACATCATACGGTGCACCACTTAATGCCTCGATCACACCTGCGTAGCTATAATTCTGTTTCTGATACAGTGCATGATGTACCATATGACATCCCCAGGAACGCATTTTTCCCCAGCTGTTCAATACAGCCACAGTCTTTACACAGTATGGTGTAGTACCTTTTGCATTTTCATACAGTAAACGGAACTCATCACAAACGCTCTCGATATAATCAACGAAATCCGGGAATTCGCAGGCAAGTTTTAAATATCCGCCGTAGCCGATACGATCGATCGGTTTACGAAGAATTGCTCTTCTGGCTGTTACCCAGTTTTCTTTTGCTTCTTTTACCGGATCTCCACCTTCATGGAAAGTATCCGGGAAGAAATATGGTAAAAATCTTCCTTCTCTGTATTTTACACCTTCCACATCACTGATCAGACGCAGCGTAGAACCATTTCCTACACTTCCTACCAGTGCATCCAGTCCGATGGTTTTGAACTCATCCATAAACGGCTCTGTTCCGATCCAGTGATCACCGAGGAACATCATCGCTTCTTTGCCTTCCTCATGAGTAATGTCTACCATTTCTTTTGCAAGTTTTGCAACTTCACGGCGCTGGAAAGCCTGGAAATCTTTGAACTCTTTGGATGGGATACGATACTGATTATTGAAATATCCCTGATCAATGATATATTCCGGACGGAATTTGTAGCCAACTTCTTTTTCAAACTGATCCAGAATGTACGGACTTACACTGGCTGAATAACCATACCAGTCAACATATTTTTCTCTCGCCAGTTCATCAAAAACAAGTGTAAACTGATGGAAAAATGTTGTATAGCGGATAACATTTACATGTGGATTTGCCTTGCAGAATTTTCGGAGACGCTCCATACTGAATTTGTGAGTCTTTGGCTGACGCACATCAAAAGTAATCTGATGCTCTACGTCTTTCCAGTCATTGACAACGGCATTGTACATATGTACCGGATCCCACATGATATAAGCCAGAAAACTTACGGTGTAATCATGAAACGGAATGGCCGGAGCAATGGTCACATCTCCTGTCTCTTCGGAATAAGACCAGTCATCGCAGCTTACCACTTCACCGGTTGTACGGTCAACAACTTCCCACCAGCGTCTGATGTCATCATGGCTGTTTACTTTCAGCATTTCCGGATAAATTCCGCTCATCAGATGAATGGAAAGTGTATCAGATTCTGCAGTATAGAACTTTGTCATAATATAGCACTGCTGAATCTCATCCGGATTTGCTTTTGCCCACTCATTGTCCTTTCTTGTTGTATAATAAGTAGAATATACTTTCGCATCTACATCCTTTAATCCTTCCGGATAATCAGTTCCATCGCAATCACGAATGGCATCTGCACCCCAGCGTTTCATCAGTTCCAGTGTCTCCGGAACGACATCCACATCTGTCGGAATCGTAACACGTCCTTTCGTTTCTCCCATCTCATTTTCCTCCTCATATTATTGGCAGACTTCTCAATCTGACCGACTATAATTATTCTACCATTTATTTCTGTTCATTTCATCCGATATTTGTACACTAAATTCTGTAGAACTTGTAAAAAAAAGAAGTAGTTGTGAATCATACCGTTTTTTTATGGCTAATTATGTAGGCTATGAAAAGGCAGAGTCAGAGTTGTCTCGGTCGCTAACAATCGCTCCCTGAGAAAACTCTGACTCTGCCTTCTTGTACAGTACTTATCTGGCTGCAAGGAAATATCCGATAACCGCAATACCAAGTATGATGCGATACCATCCAAATACTTTGAAATCATGTTTCTTAATATAGGACATCAGGAACTTGATTGCAATAATGGAAAGTACAAACGCTACGATCATACCAATAGCAAGTAATGCAACTTCTGCAGAATTAAATCCACCACTGTATTTCAGAATCTTAATCGCACTTCCGCCAAACATGGCCGGCACTGCAAGAAAGAACGTAAATTCTGCTGCAGCGGTTCTGGAAATACCAAGCATCAGGGAACCAACGATGGTAGAACCGGAACGGGATGTTCCCGGAAAAATTGCGGCGATCATCTGGAACACACCGATCAAAAATGCCTGACCATAGGAAATATCATCGATAGAATCTATTTTTGCTATTTTATTTTTATTTGAACGCTCTATGATAATAAATACAACACCTACCAGGATCAGCATAATCGCTACGGTCTGATAATTGTAAAAATATTTCGTAAACACGTCATCCCAGAGGATTCCAACCACACCGGCAGGAATAGATGCCACAATGATTTTTACCCACATCTTGCATTTTCTGCGGCTGATATGTAAGCCATGCTTTGTAGACAGCGGAATCAGCTTATTCCAGTAAATAACTACTACCGCAAGAATTGCACCCAGCTGGATCACTACCAGAAACAAATCCAGAAATTCTTTGCTTACATTTAATTTTACAAATTCATCAAGCAAGATCATATGGCCGGTACTACTGATTGGAAGCCACTCTGTAATACCTTCCACAACGCCAAATAAAATCGCTTTTAATACTTCGATCATTGTTAACATGTCAAAAAATCCTTTCATAATTTATTATCTACTTAATTTTTATGCCTAGAAGATTCTAACATGCTTCCCACAATATCTCAACTTAATTTTTTATGAGTATTTCTTCCAACCAGGTCTGTGCCAGACCGATCCAGCTCTGACACTCCTTTTGCACACCGATTCCGTTGGCACGACAGGTTTCTTCATTTGCAAGAGAAAGTCCGTGTCCTCCCACCGGGTAAATATGTAATTCTGCGGAAACACCCTGCTGCAGACAGGCTTGGAAAAAATAAAGTGAATTTTCCACCGGTACCGTTTCATCCGTTGCTGTATGCCATAAAAACGTTGGTGGTGTATCTGGTGTCACCTGATTTTCCAAAGAAAGTTCTTCCTTTTTCTCTTCATACTGTTCTCCCAGCAAATTACGGAAAGACTCTTCATGCGCTTTTTCTCCGGAAGTAATCACCGGGTAACACAATAATAAACCGGCAACACAAAGCTGTTCTGGATCATTCTCCATCCCCATGAGTTTTGTCAAAAATGGGCTGTTCCAGGCAATGCCATAATTGGCAGCCAGATGTCCTCCTGCAGAACATCCCTGTACAACAATCTTCTCTGGATCAATATGGTATTCATCCGCATGCTCTTTCAGATACAGTACACTCTCTGCCACCTGCAGCAACGCTGCCGGATAACGTACCGGGCAGACACTATAACGCAAAATAGCAACATGATAACCCATAGCAAGAAACTGCATGGCCAGCGGTTCTGCCTCCCGGTCGGAAGTCATTTCGTAGCCGCCGCCCGGGCACATCAGGATAACCGGACGTTTTTCATTTGGACGCATCTCAATGGAGCTGTCCAGAAAATAAGTGTATAAATTACCGACAGCTTCCATGCCGCGGGCTTTGATTTCAATTTTTTTGTGTATCATGTAAAACCTCCTAATAATAACAATCCAACTACATCAGTAAAAGAAAAAATACTTTTAATACTCTGTTTATTATATTAGCATCCTTCGTTTTTCACAAGTTATTCCGGAGTCTTTCTACGGGATACCCATAATATTCAAATTTCCATATCGTCTGATCCGGAAACTGATATGTATTCTCCGCATGGGCGATGGGCACAACCCCATCCGGCGGGGATGAGAATGTCCCTTTACTGCAAAAAATTGCTTTTGACATAGGCTGATATAACACGTATACTTACAATAATTTTGAATATTCAGGAGGGTTCTATGATATCTTATGAAACACACATTCTGCCAAATTCTGATTACTACGTATATACTCCAAGCACCCTGGCAAAAAAACTGTTTTTCTACCCCATCTGTATCGGGTCTTTTCGTTATGAAAGCGGTTATCGTCTGGCACGCGATTCTTACGACAGTTTTCTGATAATGTACATTTTAAAAGGAACTTGTTTTGTAACGGTTGGCAGCCATACAATGCAGGCGATGGCAGATCAGCTTGTTCTTCTTGATTGCTATGCGCCACATGCCTACGGTACAGATTCCGGTTTCGAAGCTCTCTGGATACATTTTGACGGTCCGATGGCGCGTATCTTTTACGAAACAATTGTGTCCGAAAAAGGATCTTTGCTCTATCCAGCTCACCCGGATGCCATCCACAGATCCCTCTATCATATCTACGATACTTTCCGCAGCCATGCACCAATTGCAGAAGACCAGATTTCCGGCACGATCACAAATATTCTGTCTGATTTGTTATCCTCAGAAAAAACGCAACAAGTTTCCGGCAAAACGCAGATTGGTATATCTGAAGCCATTTCACACATCAACAAATATTTTTACAAGTCCATTACGCTCCAGGAGCTCGCAGACATTGCCGCATTGAGTCCATATTATTTTTCCCGGGTATTTGCCAGAGAAACCGGCATGACTCCTCATAAGTATCTCATCAGCACCCGCATGGCAAATGCAAAATTTTTGCTGAAAACAAGTCAGATGTCTGTAAAAGAAATTGCAATTCGCTCCGGGTTTTCTGATGAAAGTGGCTTTTGTACTGCTTTTAAGAAACAGGAAGGAATGACACCAAAAGAATATCGTTCTTCCAATTGTTAATCCATTTTTCTATTATTTTTCCAAATGTCAACCTAAAAATATTTTATAGGTTGACATTTCGTTTTTTTGTGCTTATACTTAGCTCCAGAACCGACTCCGTAAGAGTAGGAAGCGTATATCAAATTGAAATGGAGAATGAATTATGAGTCTCACTGAACTTACGAAAGAAATTATAAACGGACGGCGCCTGACCCGTGATGACGATCTGTCATTTTTTGAAACTGCAGATCTGACAGAACTGGCTGCCGGCGCAAATGAAATCCGACAGGCATTATGTGGAAATTCTGTAGATTTATGCACGATCATCAACGGCCGTGCCGGAAAATGCTCGGAAAACTGTAAATTTTGTGCACAGTCATCTTTTCACCATACTTCCTGTGAAACGTATGGCATGCTGGACACTGATGTCGTTCTTGCAGACTGCCGTGCCAGAGAAGCTGCCGGCGTGCATGCATACTCCATCGTCACAGCAGGAAGAACGGTGGAAGGCGAAGATCTGGAAAAACTGATCCACACCTATGAGGAATTACGCAAAAACAGTAAGCTGCGTCTGTGTGCTTCCCATGGATTACTGGCACCGGAAGCATTTTTCCGTCTGAAAGATGCCGGAGTTACCATGTATCATGCTAATATCGAGACATCCCGCCGCAACTTTCCAAATATCTGTACCACTCATACATATGATGACAAGATCCGTGAAATCAAACTGGCACAGAACGCAGGACTTTCTGTCTGTTCCGGTGGCATTATCGGTATGGGCGAAACGTTTGCTGACCGGCTGGATATGGCAGTATCTTTGTCAGAGCTTGGCATTGCATCTATCCCGATCAATGCACTGATCCCAGTTTCAGGAACTCCGTTTGCTGAGCTTCCGCCACTGACAGAGGATGAGATCATCCGTACAGTTGCCATGTTCCGCTACCTGAATCCGGATGCATATATCCGTATGGCAGCAGGACGCAGTTATTTCAAAGACGGTGGTCGTCGATTGTTTGAAGCAGGCGTCAATGCCACTATCACAGGTGACATGCTTACTACAGTCGGAAATAATACCAGACAGGATCAGCAAATGCTTACTGATATGGGCTTCGAGATATAAAATCAATACTTAGAAAATGGAGAATGACTTATGAACAACACAGCAACAAAAACAAATTCAAAATTTACGATTCAACAGATTGCCATGATTGCAGTTATGACCGCTGTAACTTGTGTATTGGCACCGCTTTCCGTTCCGATTGGTCCGGTGCCGATTTCGCTTACCAACCTTGTGATTTATTTTTCCCTGTTCATTCTGGGAACGAAAAAAGGAACGATTAGCTATCTGATCTATCTTCTGATCGGTCTGGTTGGAATCCCGGTATTTTCCGGCTTTACCAGCGGTCCCGGAAAACTCTTTGGTCCAACCGGTGGTTATCTGATCGGTTTTATCCCGCTGGCACTGATCGCAGGTTACTTTATCAATCATTTTCATAACAAAAAAGCTCTCAGCTTCCTTGGCATGATCCTCGGAACTGCTGTATGCTATGCACTTGGAACCACATGGCTCGCCATTCAGGCGCACATGGGTTTTCAGGCAGCACTTATGGCTGGTGTTGTTCCTTTCCTGCCAGGTGATTTTATTAAAATGATTCTTGCTCTGCTGATTGCACCGCAGATCCGCAAACAGTTAGATGCTGCCGGACTTGCACGTTAACTTTTTTGACTCATACCTCTTTTTATATTCATGCAAAAAGACCTGTAAATCTTCTTTCGAAGACTTACAGGTCTTTACATTCATTTTCATCATACGAACTGTTGACTATGGTCTATGATACTTATTTTGCGTAATCTGTTACACGGCTTTCACGGATAACATTTACCTTGATCTGACCCGGATATTCCAATTCAGCTTCAATCTGTTTTGAAACATCTCTGGCCAAAAGTACCATATCTGCATCACTGATCTGCTCAGGTACAACCATAATACGAACTTCTCTGCCCGCCTGAACTGCAAAAGATTTGTCTACTCCCTTGAAACTGTTTGTAATATCTTCCAGTTTCTTTAATCTGTTTGAATATGTTTCCAGTGTCTCTCTACGTGCACCCGGTCTTGCTGCCGAAATCGTATCAGCGGCCTGCACCAGGCATGCGATCAAGCTTTCCGGCTCAACATCGCCATGATGTGCTTCTACAGCATTGATCACGGTTGCAGATTCTTTGAACTTTCTGCAAAGTTCAACACCTAACTGGATGTGGGAACCTTCCATCTCATGGTCAACAGATTTACCGATATCATGCAGAAGTCCTGCACGTTTCGCGATTCTGACATCCACACCGATTTCTGCTGCAAGCAGTCCACTTAACTGTGCTACTTCGATGGAATGCTTTAATGCATTCTGACCATAACTGGTACGGAATTTCATACGTCCAAGAAGACGTACCAATTCCGGATGAATACCATGTACACCTACTTCAAGTGTAGCGGCCTCACCTTCCTCACGGATCATATTTTCTACTTCTTTCTGTGCTTTTTCTACCATCTCTTCGATTCTGGCCGGATGGATACGTCCATCTACGATCAGTTTTTCAAGAGCGATACGTGCCACTTCACGACGGATTGGATCGAAACCGGACAGAATAACTGCTTCCGGTGTGTCATCAATGATCAGATCTACACCTGTCATCGTCTCAAGCGTACGGATATTACGTCCCTCACGTCCGATAATACGTCCTTTCATCTCGTCATTTGGAAGCTGCACAACAGAAATTGTAGTTTCGGCAACATGATCGGCTGCGCATTTCTGAATTGCGTTTACAACGTATTCTTTTGCTTTCTTTCCAGCCTCTTCTTTTGCCTGATGCTCCATTTCCTTGATCAACTTTGCAGTGTCCAGTTTTACATCTTCTTCAACTGTTTTCAAGAGATATTCTTTTGCCTGTTCAGAGGTGAGTCCTGAAATTCGCTCCAGTTCCTGTATGCGTTCTTCATTCAGCTTGGCAACTTCTGCTTTCTGTCGCTTGATTTCTTCCTCTTTTGCTGCAAAACTCTGTTCACGACGTTCGATGGCTTCCAGTTTTTTGTCCAGGTTGAACTCTTTCTGTTCCACACGACGCTCGTTTCGCTGAATCTCAGATCTGCGGTCTTTGATTTCTTTGTCAAGTTCGTTCTTTGTCTTGATGGACTCTTCCTTGACTTCCAGCAAAGCCTCGCGTTTCTTTGTCTCAGCAGCTTTCACAGCTTCATCGATGATTGCTCTCGCACGATCTTCTGCACTTCCGATTTTCTCATCAGAGACTTTCTTGAAATGTGCATTGGATGCTACGTAAGTAAGCAAAATCGCAACTACAGCAGTTATTACCACCGCGATGATAATATGCACCACAGGAGCACCTCCTTATTTAGTTTTCATTGTACATATAACAATTTATATCTGGTATTATGTCATAAATTACAACTATTAAATTTTATACTTTTTTGTGCGTTCTGTCAAGCAAATAATACCTATCATCCAGTCAAACTGTGAACTATTCCCTCACAATGTAAAGCGGACATTCGCAATCCGCTTTCGCTACTTGCTCATGAACGCAGTCGCTTTGCGACCTGTCAGTGGGAGCTTT
>PPYE01776022.1_pt1 | contig 124316 bp, 126 predicted proteins | sample 1559881 | NCBI WGS metagenome assembly PPYE01 (sample SAMN08240022, study PRJNA423297) | Human gut metagenome, whole genome shotgun sequencing project.
GCCGACGGCGATGCCCTGGTTGGCGGAAACGAGGATATTGGGGAACGTTGTCGGCAGCAGCGCCGGTTCCTTCATTGTGTTGTCGTAGTTGTCGACAAAATCGACGGTATCGGAGTCGATGTCACGGAAAAGCTCCGCGCAGATGGGCGCGAGCTTTGCCTCGGTGTATCGGCTGGCCGCCCACGCCATATCGCGCGAGTAGACCTTACCGAAGTTGCCCTTCGAGTCGACAAACGGGTGCAGCAGCGCGCCGTAGCCCTTGGAAAGGCGCACCATCGTGTCGTAGATGGCGGCGTCTCCGTGGGGGTTTAAGCGCATCGTCTGTCCGACGATGTTCGCACTCTTTGTGCGCGCGCCGGTGAGCAGCCCCATTTTGTACATCGTGTAAAGGAGCTTGCGATGAGAGGGCTTGAAGCCGTCGATCTCCGGAATGGCGCGGGAGACGATGACAGACATCGCATAGGGCATATAGTTCGTTTCCAGCGTTTCTGTGATATTCTGCTCCACCACGTCCGCGCGCAGACCCATGACATTTGGGTCGGCACGGCGGTGGGTTGGCTTTGCTGTTTTGTCGCTTTTCTTCATTCGCATACCTCAAAATCGATCCGGCAGCGAGGTGGCTGCCGAACATACTATTTCTATGATATCCTATCACACTTTTTTCTACCGTGCAACACCGCAAAGGAAGAGAAAATCCGCCCGAAACTCTGTTTTTTCATTCAAAACCACATGTTTGCTTTTGCTTTCGCGCAGCAAAAAAGAACGCACTCTGCACAGCAAAGCGCGTTCTTTTCTGTTCTCTTACTTTCTGCGCCACACAGAGGGCATCAGCAGCACGAGCAGCGGCATGATCTCAAGCCGCCCGAGCAGCATGATGGCGCTCATCACGAGCTTGCTGACGCCGGAGAGGAAGCCGAAGTTACACGTCGGCCCCACCGCGCCAAGGCCGGGACCCACATTGCTGATGGCTGTGAGCGAGGCGGTGAAGGCCGCGGTAAAGTCGATCTCATCAAGCGTCAGCACCAGCGTGCCGAGCAGCAGGATCGCAATATAGGTGAAGAAGAATACCGCAACGGACGAAACCGTTTCCTCTGTCACGCGATGCCCGTCGAGCGTGATGGGGCGCACCTCACGCGAGTGCATGATGCGCCGCAGATCGCGCCGCAGCGACTTGCACAGCAGCAGAACGCGCGAGACCTTGACGCCGCCTGCCGTAGAGCCTGCGCAGCCGCCGAAGAACATCACCAGAATGAGGATACAACGGCAGAACTGCGGCCAGAGGTCAAAATTCTCCGTACAGTAGCCGGTGGTGGAGATGAGCGTAACGACCTGAAACGCGGCGTGCTCGATCGCCGAACCGATGCTGCGCCCCGTGCGCATGACAAGATCCGCCGCGATCAGCGCCGACGAACCGAGCACCACAAAGGTGTAAACGCGCAGTTCCTCGCTGCGGACCGCCTCGCGGAAGCGGCGCGTTGCGGTGAGGTAGAACAGCGTAAAGTTCACAGACGCCGCAAACATGAAGAAAATGATGATCCAGTTGATGAGTGACGAATCATAATAGGCAACGCTTGCATCACGGATGGAAAAGCCGCCGGTGGAGATCGTGGTGAGTGCTGTGGTCAGCGCGTCGAACAGCGGCATCCCCGCAATGCGCAGCAGCAGCGCCTCGGCCACCGTGAGCGTGATATAGATGCGGTATAGGATGCGCGCCGTTTCACCCGTGCGGGGGCGGAGCTTCGTGCTGATGGGGCCGGGGGATTCCGCCTTCATCAGGTTCACGCTGCCCTCGCTGAGCTTGGGCAGCAGCGCCAGCATCAGCACAAGGATACCCATGCCGCCCATCCACTGCGTGAGTGCGCGCCAGAGCTGAAGGCCGCGCGGCAGCGACGAGGGAGAAGAGAAGATCGACGCGCCGGTCGTCGTCAGGCCGGAGACCGTTTCAAAAATAGCGTCGACAAATCCGCAGCTGCCGCTGAGAAAGTACGGCAGCGCGCCGAACACGCTCAGCACGATCCAGCACAGCGCCACGCAGACAAAGCCGTCGCGTGTCTGCAAACGGGTGTTGCGCGCGCGGATGAGCGAAAGCAGCACACCCACGCCGCCGCAGATGAGCAGCGCATACAAAAACGCGCGCTGATCCACGCCGCCGCACGCCACAGAGAGCAGCAGCGACGGCGCCATGCACAACGCCTCGATGCAGAGGATCACGCCGACGATCTTTAGGATAAGACTTTGGTTCATAGTAAACATTCCTCGCTGTCAGACCCGGTCATTCAGCCGAGAATATCGTTGAGATCCTGCAAAAAGAGCTCCTGCGCCATCACGATCACACGGTCGCCCGCGCGGATCTGCGACTGGCCGTTCGGGATCTGCATTTTGCCCTCGTGTACGATGGCGGCAACGAGCAGCCCCTTGCGGAAGGCAAGGTCGCTCAGCGGCCGGTCAAGGAAGTGCGTGGCGGGCGTCGCCGTAAACTCGACCGCTTCGATCGCGCCGCCGAGGATATAGTGCAGGCTCTCCACGGCGCTGCCCTGCGAGTTGGCAAGGCCGCGCACATAGCTCGAAATCTGCCCTGCGATGACCGCCTTGGGCGAGATCACCGTGTCGAGTCCCGTGAGATTCACAATGTCGAGATAGCCCATGCGCGACATCTTGGGCACGACCTTCTTCACGCCGTAGCGCTTGGCCGTGAGCGCCATAAGGAGATTCTCCTCGTCGCGGTCGGTCACGGCGATGAACGCATCGCAGTGGAAGATCCCCTCGGATTCGAGCAGGTCGTGGTCTGTGCCGTCGCCGTGAATGATGGTCGCCTTCGGCAGCTTTTCTGCAAGGGCAAGACACTTGTTTTCGTCCTTTTCCACGATGGTCACATGCGTGCCGAGGTCTGCCAGCAGCCAGGCAAGATACTGCGAGATGCGCCCGCCGCCGAGAATGCTCACGCGCCGGATCGGTGACATCGCGCGCCCCATTGAGCGCAGCACGCGCGTCGTTTCCGCAGGCGTGCCAATGACATACACGCGATCCCCTGCCTGCGGGACGAACGAGCCGTTCGGCACGATGACCTCATCGCCGCGCTTGGCGGCGCACATGAGGATACTGTTGGGGTTCTCGCGGTTGAAGTCGATGAGGGACTTGCCGACCAGGGTGTCGTTTGCCTCGGTCTGAAAGCCGATGAGCTCGACAAGGCCGCGGGCAAACGTCTCCACGCTGAACGCCGACGGCACGCGCAGAATGCGCGAGACCTCCTGCGCGGCGGCATGCTCGGGGTTGATGATCATATCGAGTCCGATCTCGCGGCGCAGGATCGGCGCATCTCGGAAGTATTCCGGATTGCGCACGCGGGCAACCGTGTGCTTTGCGCCAAGCTTTTTCGCCATCAGGCAGCAGATGAGGTTCACCTCATCGTTTTCCGAAACGGCGATGAGCAGATCCGCCTCGCGCACGCCCGCCTCCAGCAGAACGCTCGCGCTCGCGCCGTTGCCCTCCACGCACATCACATCGAGCATGGAGTCCACATGGTCGAGCACGGCGCTGTCGCGGTCAATGACGACCAGATCGTGATTCTCGCCTGTCATCTGCTCGGCAATGGCATAGCCGACCTTACCGATACCGACAATGATGATTTTCATAATTGCGATTCTCCTAAATTTTCTTCCGGTGTGCGCTGCTTGCGCAGCACCATCAAAACGCTGTTGAACTCCGCCCCCATGATAAGCATGACCGAGGCGAGATACAGCCACAACAACAACACGATCACTGCGCCGAGCGTCCCGTAAATGACGGAATAGCGCGCGACTTTTTCCACATAGTACGAAAAGAGGAACGACAGCACGAGCCACATCACAAGCGAAAAGACTGCGCCCGGCCAGATGCGGTTCATCTTGCGCGACTCCTGCGCAAGACCGTACATCATTGCAGTCGGGAAGAACACGATCCCGCCGAGGATAGCAAAGCGCAGCCCCGACCACAAGCTGATAAATCCATCGCTCAGGGCAATGTAGCCGGACAGATGCTCTGAGCAGAAATTCAGCACCCGCCCACCGACGACCGAAAGGCCGATGGACAGCACGATCATCAGGATCAGGCTCAGCGTGTAGAGCAGGAGCTTGAGCTGATGGCGCACAAACTGTGTCGGCTTATGCTCGCCGTAGGCCCGGCGCACCGAGACCATCAGCGATCCCGCCGCGCGGTAAGGGAAGTAAACGGAAAACACCAGCGAGAACCACAGCAGCCTCGGGCTTGAATCGCGGCCGACATAAATAAGGTACTGCTCGATGATGTCGAGTGCCTCCTGTGGAATGAACGCGCGGATCTCATGCAAAAAGCCGCTGATGTCCACCGACATGATGCCGACCAGGTTGCTCAGGAAGATCAGCAGAGGAAAAAGTGCAAAGAGGAGATAATAGGTAAGCGCCGCACTGTCGCGGCCGACATGATGGTCAAAATAGCGCCTTCCCATCAGGTAAGCGCCTTTTAAAAAACGGTGTCGGTCAAGATACTGCTGCAAGGGCAATGCCCACCTCCTCAAAAAATGATTTCTCTTTAATCCTTGTAGTATAACACAGCATTTTTCGAAAGGGAAGCGAAAAAGCGAAAGCGTGCAAAGTTTCCCCGAAACAAAGGCAGAAAAGGGGTTGACACAGCGGAAAAATGTGCATAATATAAGGGTGTTAAGTTCATATATCGTCCGGTAGGTAAGGCTACCACAAGGATACGGACTGCTGCCGCGGAGTAGTGGAGACACTATGAGAGGGTTTGAACAGGTTGCATCGAAAACAAGGTGCCATCTAATGCAGTTTCACTGCCTTGTGATGCTAAAGCTTGAACGGTAAGGAAATGCTGCACAAGGGGCAGTGTTTCGGCATCATCGCTCCCATAGCCGCGTCGCCGGACGCAGGATATGGGGGATTTTTTTACCCCCGTTCCGCATGGATCTATTTTATTTTGCACTATCTTCGGAAAGGAGGAGATGGCTATGGTCGGCTTTGAAGAAATGCGCGGCGAACTGCTGGAAAGAATTGAGGATTTGCTCAAGCGAAAACAATACACCGCGCTGCGCGATCTGCTCTCTGACCTCGCTCCGGCGGATATCGCCTCGCTTTTTGAAGATCTGGACGAGGACAGCATTCCCCTCCTCTTCCGGCTCCTTCCCAAAGAGCCCGCGGCGGAGGTGTTCGTCGAACTCGATCCCGATGCGCAGGAGATGCTGATCCGCGGCTTTTCGAACACTGAGCTGAAAGAAGTTCTTGATGAGCTGTACCTCGACGACGCGGTCGACATCGTGGAGGAAATGCCCGCAAACGTCGTCAAGCGCATCTTAAAGCACGCAGACCCCGACACACGCAAGAGCATCAACGAAATTCTCAAATACCCTGACGACAGTGCGGGCGCGCTGATGACGACGGAGTTTGTCGACTTAAAGCGCGACATGACCGTTGAAGACGCCTTAAAGCGCATTCGCCGCACCGGTACGGACAAAGAGACCATCAATGTCTGCTATGTTGTCGACCCTGCGCGCAAGCTGCAGGGCATCGTTTCGCTGCGCACCATCCTCCTTGCCGAGGAGGACGATGTGATCGAGGAGATCATGGAGACGCACGTCATCTCCGTGACGACACTTGAGGACAAAGAAGACGTTGCGCAGACCTTCTCAAAATACGACTTCATCGCGCTTCCGGTCGTTGACAAGGAAGACCGCCTCGTCGGCATCATCACCGTTGACGACGCCATTGACGTCATGGAAGCGGAAACGACCGAGGACATCGAAAAGATGGCGGCCATGCTGCCGACGGACAAGCCCTATCTCAAAACGAGCGTCTGGGATACCTTCAAGTCCCGCATTCCCTGGCTGCTGCTCTTAATGGTCTCCGCCACCTTCACCGGTCAGATCATCGCGCGCTTTGAAGATGCGCTGAGTGCCTTTGCTATCCTGACGGCTTACATTCCCATGCTGATGGACACGGGCGGCAACTGCGGCTCGCAGGCAAGCGTTACGGTCATTCGCGGTATCTCGCTCGACGAGATCGAATTTTCCGATCTTTTCCGCGTCATCTGGAAGGAGATCCGCGTGGCGGTCATCTGCGGCGCGACGCTCGCGGCGGCAAACTTTGCAAAGCTCATGCTCGTCGACAAGATGCTCTTCGGCAACCCCATCACCGTTTCCGTCGCAGCAGTCATCTGCCTGACGCTCGTGGTCACGGTGTTCGCGGCCAAGGTCGTCGGCTGCACACTGCCGCTGCTCGCCAAGAAGATCGGCTTCGACCCCGCGGTCATGGCCTCGCCCTTCATCACGACGGTCGTGGACGCGATCTCTCTGATGATCTACTTTAATTTTGCCTCGCTTCTTCTCGGAATCTGATAAAAATACGAAAAACTCTTTTCAATCGCACATGAACTGTGTTATGATGCATGTTGTATGGCATTGTACGATATTCAAAGAGGCGGCTGTGCCATGCGCAGCCGCCTCTTCTTTTTTTCAGGAGGACATTCCATGGAAAATAAACTCAGAGAATACGCAAAGCTGCTCATTGAAGTGGGTCTGAACGTTCAAAAGGGCCAGACCGTCGTAATCCGCTGCCCGGTCGAGTGCGCATTTTTTGCGCGCCTGTGCGCCTCCGCCGCCTACGACGTCGGCTGCCGCGAGGTCGTGATGCGCTGGACGGACGACTACATGAACCGCGAGCGCTTCCTGCGCGCGGACGACTCCGTGTTCGACGTTTTCCCCGTCTGGCAGGCAGAAATGCTCAACGGCTATGCTGACGAGGGTGCAGCATTCCTCAATATCTCCGCCTGTGATCCCGAGGCGCTGCGCGGTGTAGACCCCGACCGCCTGACGCGCGCGAGCCGCAGCGAAACGGCCATCCAGCCCTATGTAAACGCTGTGATGTCTAACGGATGCCCCTGGTGCGTCGCCTCCGTCCCCATTCCGAGCTGGGCGAAGAAGGTCTTCCCAGACGCCTCCGAGGAAGAGGCGATGACTAAGCTCTGGGACGCGATCTTCACCTCCGTCCGCATCGGCGGCAAGGGTGACGCCGTGAAGCGCTGGCAGGAGCACACGGCGCTGCTGAGAAGCCGCGTCGATAAGCTCAACGAGCTGCACTTCGAGTCGCTCTACTACGAAAACTCCCTCGGCACGCGCCTCAACATCCGCCTGCCCGAAAAGCACGTCTGGTCCGGCGGCAGCAATCTCTGCCGCGCGGGCTTCCCGTTCGTTGCCAATATGCCGACCGAGGAGGTCTTCACTGCCCCGCTCAGAGAGGGCATCGACGGCGTGGTCTATTCCGCCATGCCGCTCGTCCACAACGGCAACATCATTGAAAATTTCCACTTTGTCATCAAGGACGGCAGGATCGTCGACGTGCACGCCGAGAAGGGCGAGGACATCCTTCGCGCCGCCATCGCTGAGGACGAGGGCGCGTCATATTTTGGCGAGGTCGCGCTCGTGCCCTACGACAGTCCCATCTCCAACCAGAAAATTCTCTTCTACAACACGCTCTTTGACGAAAATGCCGCCTGCCATCTTGCCTTCGGCGAAGCGTATCCCGAGTGCGTGGAGGGCGGTGAAGCCATGAGCAAGGAAGAGCGCAAGGCCGCCGGGCTGAACGACTCCAACACGCACGTTGACTTCATGATCGGAACCAGCGATCTTTCCATCATCGGCACAACGAAGGACGGGCGCGAGGTGCCGGTGTTCGTCAACGGCACCTTCGCCCTGTAAAAAAGAGATTTCGGGCCGCGGCAAGCCGCGCCCGCTTGATAAGGAGAACTATTATGGCTATGAACTTTAACCGCATTGAGAGCAACGACAAGGTGCTCATCATGGAGGGCGCGCAGGTGCTCGGCGACGTTGTCGCGGGCGAGGGCACGGCGTTCTGGTACAACAGCGTCTGCCGCGGCGAATTGCAGAGCGTGCGCATCGGCAAGCGCTGCAACATTCAGGATCTTGCCCTCATTCACAACAAGGTCACGATCGGCGACGATGTGTCCGTCGGCCACAGCGCCATCGTCCACGGTGCGACGATCGGCAACCGCGTCATCGTCGGCATGGGCGCAACGATCCTCGACGGCGCTGTGATCGGAAATGACTGCATCGTCGGCGCGGGCGCTCTTGTCACGGGCAAGATGAACGCCCCCGACGGCTCGATGATCCTTGGCTCCCCGGCCAAGGTCGTGCGCGAGCTGACGGAGAAAGAGCGCGAGAGCATTCTTGCCAACGCAAAGCTCTACCTTGAAAAGAGCGAGGAATACCGCGCCCACGCTGCAAAGCAGGCGTAAGCTGTCACAGGAGGAATACCCGCATGAAAATTTTAGTCATCAACGGTGCCAACATGAACATGCTCGGCCGACGCGAGCCGGACATTTACGGAAAAGAGGACTATGCCGCCCTCTGCGCGCGCATCTATGAGCATGCCCAGAACCGCGGTCTTGCCGTGGAGTGCTTCCAGTCCAACCACGAGGGCGCGATCATCGACGCCATTCAGGACGCCGACACGACCTTCGACGGCATCGTCATCAATCCCGGCGCGTACACGCATTACAGCTACGCCATTCACGACGCGCTCAAGGCCGTGCGCATTCCCGCTGTTGAAGTCCACATGTCCGATATTCAGAAGCGCGAAGAGTTCCGCCATCTGTCCGTCACCGCGCCCGCCTGCATCGCGCAGATCCGCGGCCACGGCTTCGAAAGCTACACCATGGCGATCGATATGCTCTCAAAGCTCGAGCCCACGGAGCAGTAATTCTGCCGTACAGAGTCAAGGGCACGCTGCTCCTGCGTTCTCTTGGGTTTTCAAAGGGGGATTCTCTCGCATGAGAGAATCCCCCCTTTTCACATTTCGCTTTTGAAAAGCGGCAGGAACGCGCTGCGTTCCCACCCTTCTTCCCAGTGCCGCAGCACCTCTTCCCCGTCCTTCACCGCAAAGGCAAGAATGAGCGCCTCCTCTGTCTGCGTGCTCACGCGGTAAGTGAGCGTGAGCGCTGTCTTTTGCCACGGTGCGGAGCGCGCCATCGCCTCGCGACAGGACGCCGCCGCACGCGAAAAGTTCTTCTGCTCGCAGCGGGCAATAAAGGTCTGCGCAAGCCCCCGGTAGTAGCGGTCAAAGCGTTTTTCCAGGCGGCTCTCCCCGCCCGTCTGCGGCAGCAAAAGGTGGGCGGTGAGAACGGCAATGCCCTCCCACTGCCACTCTTTTTCCTCCGCAAGATCTTCCCCCAATGTTAAAACCAGACGATCCTTCATGCCCTCTCTCCCTCTTCCCCGTTTGAATCAGTGTATGCCATCGCGCCCTGCGCGGTGCTCGCAAGAAAAAACGGGCGCAGCACTTTACTAATCCCGCGCACTCTGCTAAACTATAAAGAATCCTTGCAGGAAACGGAGGCAGAGACACATGGAAAGCTACGAAGCGCTGGCCGCATCCTACGACGAGCTGACAGAGGACGTGGCATACGAAAAGCGCGCCGATTTTGTTGAAAAGCTCTTTCTGCGCGCCAAGCGCCCCGTGAAGTCGCTGCTTGACCTTGCCTGCGGCACAGGCACGATGAGCGCGCTCTTCGCCCGCCGCGGCTATGCGGTCACGGGCATCGACTATTCGCCCGAGATGCTCTCGCAGGCACAGCAAAAGCTCGCCGCGTTCGATCCGCCGCCGCTGCTTTTGTGCCAGTCGATGCCGCAGCTGAGTCTTCTCGAACCCGTCGACGCCGCTATTTGCTGCCTGGACAGCATCAACTATCTGACGCGTCCGCGCGACGTGCAGCGCACCTTTGCCCGCCTGTACGACACCATCGCCCCCGGCGGCTCGTTCGTTTTCGACGTGCACGCCGTTCCCAAGATGGAAGCGCTCGACGGCGAAGTGCTGCTCGACGAGCGCGAGGACGTTTTCTGCCTCTGGCGCACGCGCTACCGCAAACATGTCAGAATGCTCGACTATGAGGTCGATCTCTTCCGTCTCCGGCCGGACGGTGCGTGGGAGCGCGACTTTGAAGAGCACCACCAGCGCGCCTATTCCGTCGCAGAGCTGCGCGCCTGGCTCGAGAAAGCCGGTTTCACGGCCATCCGCACGCACGGCGAGCTCAAGCTGCGGTGCGCAAATGAGCGCGACGGCCGCATTTATTTCAGTTGTATCAGAAAGTGAGGAACCCTATATGGAAGCCTATCAAGATTGTCTGGTTCGTGCCATCTCGAAAGACGGCATGGTCAACGCCGTTGCGGTCTATACACGCGCTCTGACCGAGCGCGCCCGCCAGATTCACCACACCTCCCCCGTTGCGACCGCGGCGCTCGGCCGCGCGCTCGCGGCCTGTTCGATGATGGGCAATGCCCTCAAGGATAACGGCGCGAGTGTCACAATGCAGATCAAGGGCGACGGCCCGCTCGGCGCCATCCTGACCGTTTCCGACTCTGAGGGCAACGTGCGCGGCTACGTGCACAACCCCGCCGTCGATCTTGCCCTGCGCGAGGACGGCAAGCTGGACGTCGGCACCGCCGTCGGTCACAGCGGCACACTGACAGTCATCAAGGATCTCAACATGCGCGAGCCCTACGTCGGCACGATCGACCTGCTCGGCGGCGAGATCGCCGAGGACGTGGCTGCCTACTATGTCGAATCCGAGCAGATCCCGTCAGCCTGCGGCCTCGGTGTGCTCATCGACCGCGACCGCAGCGTGCTCACCGCGGGCGGCTATCTCATCCAGCTCCTCCCCGGCGCGGGCGAGGATGTGATCACCAAGGTCGAGGGCGGCATCTATGCAGCGCCGAGCGTGACGAACATTCTCAAAGAGAATCCCGACCCTGCGGCCATGCTCAAAACGGTGCTGTCCGACTTTGACATGGAGATCCTCTCCGTTGACCCGATCGAATACCGCTGCTACTGCTCGCGCGAGCGCACGGAGCGCGCGCTGCTCTCCCTCGGTTCGAAAGATCTTGAGCAGATCGTAGAGGAGCAGGGCGGCGCAGAGCTTTCCTGCCAATTCTGCGACAAGGTGCAGACCTTCACCGCAGACGAATTGCGCGCCATGATCGCCGATCTCAAAGCGCACGGGAAGTAAGGCATTTCCCCTTTCGAAAATTTTTTGAAAAAATCAAAAAATATGGTTGACACGGCAGGGGTTATTCTGTATAATAACCCTTGTCGTTCGCCGAAGCGATTTCGAGTGGGGAGCATAGCTCAGCTGGGAGAGCATCTGCCTTACAAGCAGAGGGTCACAGGTTCGAGCCCTGTTGTTCCCACCACGTATTCGGCCAGGTAGTTCAGCTGGTTAGAACGCCGGCCTGTCACGCCGGAGGTCGAGGGTTCGAACCCCTTCCTGGTCGCCATCATCAGGCTGCAACAGCGGCTTGATATGCCTCGGTAGCTCAGTTGGTAGAGCAGCGGACTGAAAATCCGCGTGTCGCCAGTTCGATTCTGGCCTGAGGCACCATTTGCGGGCGTAGCTCATCTGGTAGAGCGCCACCTTGCCAAGGTGGAGGTAGCGAGTTCGAGCCTCGTCGCCCGCTCCACAAATGAAAAAGGAGCAAGAATCTTTGCTCCTTTTTCCACATGGTGACATAGCCAAGTGGTAAGGCAAGGGTCTGCAAAACCCTCATTCCCCAGTTCAAATCTGGGTGTCACCTCCAGAAGAAAAGACACGTTTTGCGTGTCTTTTTCTTTTTTGCACCCATCAGATCCAAACCGGCAAAAAAAGCTCTTGGGATAACCCCGAGAGCCTTTTTTCATGCTGGAAAGCACGCAAGATCAGCAATCAAACAGACTGCTGCGCTCTGCGCTCCTTCACCTCCTCGCGCATCTTGGTGTTGAACGCGCCATGCAGCGGATACACCTTCAGCATAATGAAGCAGAGAACACCAGACTCACGAGGCCGGACAGGGCGATGATGTCCGTGCTGCCCAGCGCAATGCGATAGAAGTAGATGTTGGCGGCTTTGGTGGTGTTCATCATCAGGAGCAGGGTGCCGTAGGCGAACAGATTCCCGTTTGTAAGCTTTTGGGGATCGTTCACTTTTTCTTTCTTCTTAAACATTCGCTGCTCTCTTTCTTGTAGCTTCCGCTTTTATTTCCTCAGATACGCCGGATCAATGATGCTCCTCAAGCCAGCGCTGTGCGCACTGGGCCAGATAGGCAGCGCCTCTCGGAAGGACTTCCTCGTTGAACTGCACCTTTGGATTGTGCGCGGAATAATTTCCGCGCTCGTCCATATAGCCGCTGGACAGATACACGAAGGCAGAAGGCACCTTCTCTGCCACGAAAGCAAAGTCCTCCGACGCGCTCGCGGAAATGTTCGGGTATTCCATCGCGCCGGGCAGATCCAGCTCTCTCATATACTTCACGAAGTCGTCGGTCGTGGCGGGATCGCAGATCAGCGGCGGGCCGCCGGCGGATATCTCAATATCGGCGGTAGCGCCATAGACAGCGGCAGTCGCCTGCGTGACCTCGCGGACGCGCTGCACCAGCTTCGTCTGTGCCTCCTTGGTATCCGCGCGCAGCGTACCGGTAAGGCGGGCCGTTTCGGGGATGATGTTCATCGCCGTTCCGGCGTGGAAGGTGCCCACCGTAATGACGCAGGAATCATGCGGATCCAGCTCTCTTGCGATGATCTCCTGCAGCGCAATGATGATGTGTGCGCCGACGCTGATCGGGTCAATGCAGTTCTGCGGCATGGCGCCGTGGCCGCCCTTGCCCTTCACCGTGACGGAGAACTCATTGTTGGAGTACATCATCGTGGAGTTGTCATTGTACATGAACATACCGATCGGCAGCTTTCCGGGGCCGACGTGATACGCCAGCGCCGCGTCCACCTTCGGGTTCTCTAAAATGCCGTTTTCCAGCATGTTCAGGCTGCCGTTGAGGCACTCCTCGCCCGGCTGGAACATGAGCTTAACGGTTCCCTGCAGCTCCGATTCATGCTCCTTGAGCATCTTCGCAGCGGTCAAAAGCATGGCGGCGTGCATATCGTGCCCGCAGCAATGTGCAGCCTGCGGGTTCATGGAAGCAAACGCAAGGCCGCTCTCTTCCGGCATCTCAAGCGCGTCCATGTCTGCCCGCAGAAGCAGGACTTTGCCGCCCTTGCCGATCAAGGCGGTCACTCCCTCGCCGCAGCGCTCAGGTTCGATTCCGTATTCCCGCAGCTTCTTCTCCACATAGGCCACCGTGTTTGGAAGCGTCAGCCCCGCCTCCGCGTGACTGTGAAGGTACCGTCTGTTCTCGATCAGTTCGTCCTTCAGTTCCAGTGCTCTGTCATAATAGCTCATTTTACTGCCTGCCCTTTCCTTAGGTTTATGATGAGTCAAAAAACACAACGAAAAATCATCATGTGAAATGCTCCTTTCGTCAACCATTATTATTGGGTATTTCAAATCCCCTTATGTGCCAAAATAATACAGCACAGAGGAAAAAAAGCGGCAGCTGCAAATCACCGCATGATTTTCCCGGTACACAGTTCTCCCATTTTGAATTTTTCCGCCAAACGGAATAGCACCGCGAAATACGCGCAAACTAAATGCGGCAAGCGCCAAAACAACTTTTCAGGAGGATCCAATCATGACCGATCATACCAACAGCGGCTGCGCCTGCACGCCCAACACCGCCATTCGCTGCGCCGTAACCAACTGCGCCAACCACTGCAAGGAAGGCCAGTACTGCGGTTTGAACGCCATTCAGGTCGGCACGCATGAGGCCCACCCAACGATGGATCAGTGCACCGACTGCCAGAGCTTTAAGAAGCAGTAACCCTTTTGCAGCCGCCCTCCGGCGGCCGCTACATACCATCAGGCAAAGCGGGGTGCAGCATGACAGAAAAGGGAAAATATCGCATTGCCGGCGCGCTCGCCGGTACAGTGAACGGGCTCTTCGGCGGAGGCGGGGGCGTCCCGCTCGTTTTTTTGCTGCGCACATGGGCAAATGTCCCCGACAAAACGGCGCTCGCCACCTGCGTGGCGGTCATCTTCCCGTTCTGCCTTGCTTCACTGCTGGTATACGCCCTGTGCGGCGCGCTGCCGCTTAGAGAGGCGCTGCCCTACCTTTTCGGCGGGCTGGTGGGCGGCTGGATCGGCGGCAAACTCTTCAAGAACGTGCCGAATACATGGCTCAAGCGCATTTTCGCGCTGTTTCTGCTGTATGGCGCGGCGAGGTATCTGCTGTGAAAGAATGGTTCTTCCCCGCGCTCTGCGGGCTTGTGACGGGCATTCTCTCGTCGTGGGGTGTTGGCGGCGGAACGCTGCTGCTTTTGTGCATGACGCTCTTTTTCGGCGTGGAGCAGCGCACGGCGCAGGCCATCAATTTGCTTTACTTTCTCCCGACGGCGGGCATTTCGCTCCTTGCGCACCGAAAAAACGGTTATCTCGACCGCACCGTCCTGCGCACAGCCGCCCCGCTCGGCACACTCTGCGCGCTTGCCGCCGCTTTTCTTGCCACAACGCTCGACAGCAGCCTCTTGCGCAAGCCATTTGGGCTATTTCTCCTCTACGCGGGGGCGTCGATCCTGCTGGAAAAGCCGGAAAATAAAAACAAAGCGCTGTGAGGTATCCTCACAGCGCTTACGGTTTCATCATTTCTTTTCTGTCATCTGCTCGAGCGCGTCCTTCGCGGCCATCTGCTCAGCCTCTTTCTTGCTGCGGCCGGCACCCTTGCCCACGGCAGTACCGTTGAGCAACACCTCAAAGCAGAAGGTCTTGTCATGGTCAGGGCCGCTCTCGCCGAACAGTCGGTAAGAGAGGGTTTGGTTCGGTGTACGCTGCACAAATTCCTGCAAGATGGTCTTGTAGTCGCGGCGCTTCTCCTCAGCGACCTCCTCGCGCTCGGTGTCGAGCAGCACACGGTGAATGAGCGCGCTTGCCGCGCCGATGCCGCCGTCGAGATACACCGCGGCAAACACCGCCTCGGTCGCGTCAGCCAGAATGGACGGGCGCGTGCGTCCGCCGCAGCTCTCCTCGCCGTTGCCGAGCTTGAGGTGCTTTCCCAGTTCCAGGCGCTGCGCGACCTCGTGCAGGCTGTCCTCGCACACGAGCAGTGCGCGGATGCGCGTCAGCTCGCCCTCGGGCGCGGCAGGGTGCTTGGCGAACAAATACTCCGCCGTGACAAAGCCGAGCACACTGTCGCCCAAAAATTCCAGTCGTTCATTGCTGAAAAAGTTCGCGCCGCGATGCTCGTTGGCATATGAGCTGTGGCGCAGTGCCTCTTCGAGCAGTGCCGGGTTTTTGAAATGATATTGCAGTTTTTCTTCCAAGGCCCGCATATTGCCTCCTCCTGATAAAAGGACGCCCCGCGCAAAGCGGGGCGGCTTTTTTCTTCTTAACCGAGCTTTGCGTTCAAGTAGCGCACGCAGTCGCCCACCGTCTTGAGCGAGGTCAGCTCTTCTTCGGGGATCTCGTCCAGCTCAAACTCTTCTTCCATGGCCATCACCAACTCAACAAGATCCACAGAGTCGGCGCCAAGATCTTCTTCGAAAGAGCTGTCCATCGTGATCTCATCGGGATTGAGCGCGAACTGCTCCGCGATCAGCTTCTGCATCGTCTTAAAAATTTCTTCGGGACTCATAATCTCTTTTACTTCCTCTCACGGTTTTGGTTCTTCCAAATGATACGGCAAAGGCACAGGACTGTCAATACCCATTTTTTCGCTTTTGGGCATTCGCCGCATTCTGTCTTTCGTCAGATCCGCATCTTGTCGATGTTTTGCGTGATGTCGTCAATGATACCGCTGCGCGCGACCTCCATCGCCTGACGCACCGCGTTGCAGATGCCGACCTCGCTCGCGCTGCCGTGCGCCTTGACGACGGGCTTTGAAATGCCGAGCAGCGCCGTGCCGCCGACTTCGTTTGCGTCGAGCATCTTCTTAAAGTCCGCAAGCCTGCCTTTGAGCAGCAGTGCAGCCAGTTTCGTCCCCGCGCTGTGCAGGAGCATCTCCTTGAGTTTGACGGAAAAGAGCTTGCCCGTACCCTCGATGCTTTTGAGCATGATGTTGCCGCTGTAGCCGTCGGCGACGATAACGTCGCACTCGCCGAGCATCGCTTCCTTGGCCTCAATGTTGCCGGTGAAGTTGAGATGCCCCGCCTCGCCCGCTTCCTTGAGCTTCTGATACGTTTCGCGGCGCAGCGTGTCGCCCTTGCTCTCCTCCGCGCCGATGTTCAAAAGACCGATGCGCGGATTTTTGACGCCGAGCACTTTCTGCGCGTAGTAGCTGCCAAGATACGCAAATTGCAGCAGGTATTCGACCGTGCACTCGGCGTTCGCGCCGCAGTCGATGAGTACCGCCTTGCCCTTGGCCGTCGGGATGGTCGGCGCGAGCGCCGCGCGGCGAAGGCCGCGAATGCGCCTGACAACGAGCGTCGCGCCCGCAAGGAGCGCGCCCGTGCTGCCCGCGCTGACAAAGCCGTCCGCGTCGCCGGCATGGAGCATATTGAGCCCCACGGTGAGGGAAGAATCCTTTTTTCTCTTGAACGCCGTAGCCGGATCGTCGCAGATCTCGACGACCTCCGTCGCGTTCACGATCTCCACGCCTGTGGGAAGCGCCGCGCAGCCGCACTCGCGCAGCGTTTTCTGGATCTCTTCCTCTTTTCCGGCAAGAAGGATCTCCGCGCCGTACCGTTCGTGTGCCATCAGCGCGCCCTTGACGGGTGCAAGAGGTGCAAAATCGCCGCCCATGGCGTCAACAATGATCTTCATGGGATCACTCCTTCCTGTCGCTCAATACCGCTTCGCGCAGCGCATCGATACGGCCGAGCGCGCGCTCGGCAAGCGCCGCGTTTTTCACGCGCTTGCCGCCCCTGACGCGATAGCCAAGCGGCGGCATGATGCCAAAGTTCACGTTCATCGGCTGAAAATCCGAGACCGTCGTATCACTGATGTAAAGCCCCAGCGCGCCGATGGCCGTCTCGCGCGGGAAGTCGACGGGCGTCTCCCCTTCAAGCCGCCGCGCCATCTCAACGGCGGCAAGAAAACCCGAGGCCGCAGACTCGATGTAGCCTTCCACGCCCGTCATCTGGCCAGCAAAGGCAATGCGATCATCGGCGATGAGGCGGTAGTAGCGGTCGAGCATTCCCGGCGAGCGCAGATAGGTGTTGCGATGCATCACGCCGTAGCGGACAAAGTCCGCATTTTTCAGCGCGGGGATCATCGAAAACACGCGCTTCTGCTCGGGAAAGCGCAGATGCGTCTGGAATCCGACCAGATTATAAACGCTGCCCTGCGCATTGTCGCGCCGCAGCTGGACGACGGCGTAAGGCTCCTGCCCCGTCTTCGGGTCGCGCAGGCCGCGCGGCTTGAGCGGGCCGTAGCAGAGCGTATCGTGCCCGCGGCGCGCCATGACCTCAACGGGCATGCAGCCCTCGAAAACGTGCTTATCCTCAAAGCCGTGCACTTCCGCTTCCTCCGCCGTGGTCAGCGCCTGCCAGAAGGCCTCATACTCCTCCTCGCTCATCGGGCAGTTGATGTAGTCCGGCGTGCCCTTATCGTAGCGCGAGGCAAAAAACGCCGAATCCATGTTGACGCTCTCAAAGGTCACGAGCGGGGCGGCGGCGTCGAAGAAGTTCAGCGTGTGCCCGTCACCGATCTTTTCCGCGATGGCGGCGGCGAGCGCATCGCTCGTCAAGGGTCCTGAGGCGATAATGACATTGCCCTCGGGAATGGCCGTCACCTCGCCGGGCACGACCGTGATATTGGGGTGCGAGCGGATCTTTTGCGTCACGAGATCCGAAAAGCCATCCCGGTCTACCGCCAGTGCGCCGCCCGCTTCCACGCGCGTCGCGTCCGCGCAGGCAAGGATCAGCGAATCGAGGCGGCGCAGTTCTTCTTTGAGAAGGCCCACCGCGTTTTCGATCTGATCCGAGCGCAGCGAATTTGAGCAGCAGAGCTCAGCGAAAGAGTCCGCATGGTGTGCGGGCGTTCTTTTTTCGGGTTTCATTTCATGCAGCGCCACGCTTATGCCGCGCTGCGCGAGCTGCCAGGCAGCCTCGCAGCCAGCAAGGCCGGCGCCGATCACAGTTACTTGCATCAGTCCTCTTCTTTCTCCGCGGTCTTTTGGGCCGCGGACTTCGCGCTTGTCTTCTTTGCTGTCGTTTTCTTGGCGGCGGTCTTTTTCGCTGCGGGCTTCTTTTCAGGCGTTTCTTCGCCGTCCGCCGTTGTCTTTTTGCTTGTCTTTTTCGTCGTGGTCTTCGCCGCTGCCTTTTTGGCGGCAGGCTTCTTTGCGGCGGTCTTCTTGGCCGCCGTTTTCTTGGCGGCGGGCTTCTTCTCCGCGCTCTCCGGGGCTTCGGCAGTTTCCGTATTCTCCGCCGGTTCAGCATCCTCGGCAGCTTTCTTCTTCACGTAGCCGCGCTGATCCTCTGGCACAAAGCGCGAGCAGGCGGGGTTGATGCAGTACGGGCGCTTGAAGCCCCTGCCCGCCTTTTTGAACATCGTCTGTCCGCACTCCGGACAGTCGTCCTTCGTCGGCACGTCCCAGGTCATAAAGTCGCATTTCTTCTCCGGATCGCTGCTTGTGACGAATTCACAGGCATAATAGGTGTACTGCTTATTCGTCTTCTTGCTCACGCCCGTGCGCTTCATCATGCGTCCGCCGCACTTGGGGCAGCGGCCGTCCATCACAATGACAAGAGGCTTGGTGAAGGTACACTCGGGATAGCCCGGGCAGGCAAGGAAACGGCCGAAGCGCCCGCTCTTGATGACCATATTGCGTCCGCAGATGTCACACTTTTCCTCGCTCACCTCGTCGGGTACCTTGATGCGCACGCCCTCGAGCGCCTCCTCGGCATTTTTCAGGTCGCGCTCAAAGTCGCCGTAAAAGTCGCGGATCACGTCCTTCCACGGCGTCTTGCCCTCTTCCACGGTATCGAGTTTCTGCTCCATGCGGGCGGTAAACTTCATGTCCACAATGTCAGAGAAGCGCTCCTCCATCAGTCCCGTCACCACCTCGCCAAGTGGCGTGGGACGCAGGTACTTGCCGTCCTTCACGACGTATTCGCGATCCAGGATCGTCGAAACCGTGGGCGCGTAGGTCGACGGGCGGCCGATGCCGTTCTGCTCCATCGCGCGAATGAGCGTTGCGTCCGTATAGCGCGCTGGCGGCTGGGTAAAGTGCTGAAGCGGCGTATACGCTTCAAGCGCAAGCCCCTGCCCCTCGGTGAGCGGCGGGAGCGTGCCATCCTTCTCTTCCTTGCTCTCCTCGTCGCGGGATTCCTCGTAAACGGCGGTGTAGCCGGAGAATTTGAGGTTGCTGGCGCTCGCGTGGAACTCGTGCTCGCCTGCCATGATCTGCGCGCTCACACTGTCGTACACGGCGTTCGCCATCTGGGAGGCGAGGAAACGGCTCCAGATCAGGCGGTAGAGGCGGTACTGCTCGCCTGTCAGGTCGCCCTTGATCTGCTCTGGCGTCAGGTTGACATCCGAAGGGCGAATGGCTTCGTGCGCGTCCTGTGCGCCGGCCTTGGCCTTGTAGTGGCGGGCAGCCTTGGGGTAGTAGTCCTGCCCGTAGCGGCCGAGAATGAAGGTCTTTGCCGCGGCAATGGCCTCCTCGGAGATGCGCAGCGAGTCGGTACGCATATAGGTGATGAGACCCACCGTGCCCTCGCCCGTGATGTCAACGCCCTCGTAGAGCTGCTGGGCGATGGCCATGGTGCGGCGCGGCGTCATATTGAGCTTGCGCGAGGCCTCCTGTTGCAAGGTAGAGGTCGTAAACGGCAGCGAGGGAGAGCGCTGCTTATCCGTGCGCTTGATGTTCGTCACGGTAAAGGGCTTGTCGCCGATATCGGCAATGATGCCATCCACCTGCTCGCCCGAGGTCGGCTCGACCTTTTTGCCGTCTTTTCCGTAATAATGCGCCTCAAAGGTCTTGTGCGAGACTTCGTCCGTGAGGTCGGCGTCGAGCGTCCAGTATTCCTGCGGCTCAAAGGCCTGAATCTCTTTCTCGCGGTCGTCCACCATGCGCACGGCGACAGACTGCACGCGGCCCGCCGAGAGACCGCGGCGCACCTTTTTCCACAAAAGCGGGCTGAGCTCATAACCCACGATGCGGTCGAGCACACGGCGCGCCTGCTGCGCGTCGACCAGGTCCTGATCGATGGCGCGCGGCTCCTGAATGCTCTCGGAGACGACCTTTTTCGTGATCTCGTTGAAGGTCACGCGCTTGGCCTTTTCATCGTCCAGTTCCAAAAGCGCCTTCAGGTGCCACGAGATCGCCTCTCCCTCGCGGTCAGGGTCTGTTGCGAGATAGACGGTGTCGCTGTCCTTGGCGGCCTTCTTGAGCTCGCCGATGAGCTCCTCCTTGCCGCGGATGGGCTGATAGACGGGCTCGAAATCGTGCTCGATGTCCACACCGAGCTTACTTTTGGGAAGGTCGCGCAGGTGGCCCATACTGGCCTTGACCTCGTACTCCCTGCCCAGATATTTTCCGATGGTTTTCGCCTTGGCCGGAGACTCGACGATCACCAGATGCTTTTTTGCCATGAATATTATTCCTCCAGTAGTGTGACAGTCAAAGAAAAATGCTTGCCGCCGCTCTGTTCGACGTAGCCCTCAAGCTCCATCATCGTCAGCGCGGAAAGAACACGGCGCGTAGGGATCTGCGTTTTTTCGATCAGGTCGTCCACTTGCAGCGCGCCCGCTTTCAGCGCGCGCAGAATGGCCATCTGATCGTCGGTCAGTCCTAAGTCGTTGGTTTTCAGATTCAATTCCGGCAGCGCGGGTGTTTCCTCCACCGCCGTCTGTTTGGCGCGTGCGAGTTCCTCGCGCGCCTGATAGCCGAGCGTTCGCGGCAGCTCCACGCGCTCGCCAAGGATTTTGTGCGGATACTGCGCTTCGTATTCGCGCAGCACGTCCCAGCTGTCGGTGATGAGCGCCGCCGCACCGTCCGCGATCAGGCGGTTGCAGCCGCGGCTCATGGGTGCGTCGATGGGGCCGGGCACAGCAAATACGTCGCGTCCCTGCTCAAGAGCCGTATTGGCCGTGATGAGTGCGCCGCTCTTTTCCGGTGCCTCGACCACGACGGTGGCAAGGCTCAAACCGCTGATGATGCGGTTTCGCACGGGAAAATGCCACGCCTCCGCCGCCGTCCCGGGCGGGTATTCGCTGATGAGTGCGCCCGAGGCCGCAATGTCGCGGTAGAGCCATTCATTCTCTGCGGGATAGACGACGTCGAGCCCGTTGCCGAGCACGGCGATGGTCTTTCCGCCCGCGCGCAGCGCGCCGCGATGGGACGCTGAATCCACACCCGCCGCCGCGCCGGAGATCACGACCGCTCCCTGACGGCTCAGGCCGTAGGCGATCTTTTCCGCCGCCTCGACGCCATAGGGCGAGGCCTTGCGCGTGCCGACCATGGCAACGGCGACCTCCTCGTCGATGACGGGAAGCTGCCCCTTCACATAGAGAAGGCACGGCGGCTCAAAGATGTTGCGCAGGCGCACGGGATAGTCCGCGTCCTGCATCGTAAGAAGGCGCAGGCCGAGGCGCGAGCACGCGCCGAGAATGCGGTCGGCGTCCTCCATCGGCTTTTCCGCGAGCAGCGCGATCTGCCGCGGCTCGATGCCCTCAACAAGGCGGTATTCGTCCTCGTCGGCGTAGAAGATGTTCTCCGGCGAGCCGAAATGATCGAGCAGCAAAAGTTTTGAGCGATTCGTCAGTCCCTTGACTTCCGAGAGCCACACCCAGTATTTGAGTCCCGCCATGAGAACCTCTCCTTTCATTTTATCGGTACATCTCCCAGAGAACGACCGTCGCCGCGATGGCCGCGTTGAGCGATTCGCAGCGCGGGTTCATGGGAATTTTCAGCGTCTTGGCGCACTCGTCCAGCACTTGCTGCGACAGTCCGCGCCCCTCGCTGCCGATGGCGACAGCGGCTTTAGACAGGTTCGCGTCAGACAGCGGCACGGTGTCCTCGCGCAGGGCCGTGCCGTAGAGCGGCACGCCGCTTTTCCGGAGCAGCGCGAATAATTCCTCCGCTGTAACGGTGTAGGCCTCGCGGCGGAAGATCGCCCCCATTGTGGCGCGCGCCGTTTTGGGGTTATAGAGATCGGCGCAGGCATTGACCAGGAATACGCCGTCGCAGTCGAAGGCGTCCGCCGTGCGCAGGATCGTGCCGACGTTTCCGGGGTCCTGTACGCCGTCGAGCACGAGATAGTGCTTTCCCGAAAGCGTTTCGGGCAGCTGCACCTCGGGCAGCGCCACGGTGAAGAGCGCGCCCTGCGGCGTTTCCATGGGGCTGACAGAGCGCATCAGCTCCTCGCTCACGCGCACAGCGCGCACGCCGTCCGGAAGCGGCGGAATGTCGACCCCTTCGGAAAAGACCGCCGTTTTCACCTCCGCGCCCCATTTGAGCGCCTCGGCAAGGAGCTTTGTTCCGTCGCAGAGATATTCCCCGCTCTTTTTTCGATAAGACCGGGAGGACGCCAGCTTGCGCAGATGTGTCATCAGCGGATTCTGCCGGCTCGTGATGGTTTCCGCATTCATTTTTCCCTTTCCCCCCAGTTTCTTATTAAATATGTATCACACTATATTATCAACTGCAGCCCTTTGTCAAGCAAAAGAATCCCGCCAGTTTTCTCATTTTGTACGATTCCTGCGCCGCCGCTTTACAGCGCGCCTCCTTTTGTGGTACACTAAGCGGGAAATATCACGCAGCATGACTGCAAGGAGGTACCTTAAAAATGGAATCTGCCAAATCGCGTTTTCTGCGCTATGTGACCTACTACACCACCTCGGATGATTTCACCGGCACTTCTCCCTCCACGGAGCGGCAGAAGGATCTCGGAAACGTTCTGATGCAGGAGCTCGAAGCGCTTCATCTCGAAGACGTTCACATGGACGATTGCGGCAATGTGCTCGCAACGCTCCCCGCGAGCGAGGGCGTAGACGCGCCCGTCATCGCGCTCATCGCGCACATGGATACTGCGCCCGACGCCTCGGGCGAGAACGTCAAGCCCCGTCTCGTGCGCTACGAGGGCGGCGAACTGAAGCTCAATGATTCCGTTTCCCTCACCGAAGCGCTCTGCCCCGGTCTTGAAAGCCACATGGGCGACGAGCTGATCGTGACCGACGGCACGACGCTGCTCGGCGCGGACGACAAAGCAGGCCTTGCCGAGATCATGGCCGCGGTGGAGACGATCCTGGAAAAGAACATCAAGCACGGCGAGGTGCGCATCATCTTCACGACCGATGAGGAGATCGGCCACGGCACGGACGGGCTCGATGTGCAGGAGCTCGGCTGCGACTACGGCTACACCGTGGACGGCGGCCCCCTCGGCGAGATCGAATATGAGAACTTCAACGCTGCCGCCGCGGTGCTGACGGTGCACGGCGTTGGCGTTCACCCCGGCAGCGCCAAAAACGTGATGGTCAACGCTGCGACCGTGGCGATGGACTTCCACGCGCTGCTGCCCGAGGACGAAGTACCTGAAAAGACCGAGGGCTACGAGGGCTTCTTCCACCTCACGGATATGGAGGGCGGCATGGCAAAGGCCACGCTGCGCTACATCATCCGCGACCACGACCGCGAGAAGTTTGAGGAAAAGAAGGCTCTCTTCGCCGCCTGCGCCGAAAAGATCAATGAGGTCTACGGCGACGGCACCGCCGAGGTCGACATCACCGACAGCTACTACAACATGAAGGAAAAGATCCTGCCGCACTTCCACCTCATCGAGCGTGCGGAGAATGCTTTCCGCGCAAATGGCGTCGCCCCCATGTGCGTACCCATCCGCGGCGGTACGGACGGCGCGAATCTTTCCTGGGCCGGTCTTCCCTGCCCCAACCTCTCCACCGGCGGCTACAACTATCATGGTGTGCGCGAATGGATCCCATCCGCCAGTCTGGACGTCATGGCGAATGTGATCGTCACGCTCACCGCAAGCTTTGCCGAATAAGGCAAGCGCTATCCTATCAGAAAGTAAGGAGTGTTTTCAGATGAACCCTGTCGAAAATCTCGCAGCTTTGCGCGCGGAAATGGCAAAGCGCCGCATTGACGCCTATGTTGTCGTGACCGACGACTTCCACACCTCGGAATATGTGGGCGAGCACTTTAAGGCGCGCGAATTTCTCTCCGGCTTCACCGGCTCCGCCGGCACGCTCGTCGTGCTGCCCGAATCTGCCGCGCTGTGGACGGACGGCCGCTACTTTTTGCAGGCCTCGCAGCAGCTTGCCGGCTCCGGCATTGCGCTCATGCGCATGGGCGAGGCGGGCGTTCCCGAGATCCCCGCGTTCCTGCATGACCACGTAAGCGAAAACGGCTTCATCGGCTTCGATTCCCGCACGATCAGCAACGACTTTGCCCGCCGCATCGGAGAAAAGGTGAGCGAAAAGCACATTCGCTTTGCAGGTGACGAGGATCTTGTCGACCTTGTGTGGACGGATCGCCCCGCGCTCTCCTGCGAGCCGCTCTGGGAGCTTGAGCCGAAGTTCGCAGGCTACACGCGCGCGGAAAAGCTTGAAAAGGTGCGTGAAAAGATGAACGAGCTCGGCGCGGACGTGTTTGTGATCCCCGCGCTCGACGAGATCGCGTGGCTTTTGAACCTGCGCGGCGGTGACGTTCTCTATACGCCGGTGTTCCTCTCCTACCTGCTGCTTGAGCGCGGCAAGGCCACGCTCTGCGTGCAGAAGGAGGCTGTGAGCGCCGAGATCGAGGCGCACCTTGCCGCCGACGGCGTGGCGCTCGCCCCCTATGACGATATCTACCCGCTGGTCGCCTCGCTCCCCAAGGGTACGCGCGTGCTGCTCGACGGCGAGCGCGCCAACTACCGCATCACGCAGAGCGTTGGCACAGGCGTGGAGACGATCGACCGTCCCAGCCCCATTCAGCTCATGAAGGCGATGAAGCACCCTGTCGAGCAGGAGAATGAGCGCATCGCCCACATCCGCGACGGCGTGGCCGTCACACGCTTCATCTACTGGCTCAAGCACACGATCGGCAAGGAGACCATCACGGAGATGAGCGCCGCGAAAAAGCTGGAGAGCCTGCGCGCCGAGGGGGAGCACTTCCTCGACCAGAGCTTTGGGCCCATTCTTTCCTATGGCGCGCACGGCGCGATCGTCCACTATGCGCCGACCGAAGAGTCGGACATTCCCATGGAACCGCACGGCTTCTGCCTTGCCGATTCGGGCGCGCAGTACTACGAGGGCACGACCGACATCACCCGCACCATCGCGCTCGGGGCGCTCACCGAAGAGGAAAAGCGCATCTACACGCTCGTGCTGCGCGGCCACTTGCAGCTTGGCGCGGCGAAGTTCCTCCACGGCTGCACGGGGGAAACCCTTGATATGCTCGCCCGCGCGCCGCTGTGGGAGTCAGGCCTTGACTACAACCACGGCACGGGTCACGGCGTCGGTTTCGTCCTCGGCGTGCACGAAGGCCCTGAGCGCGTGCACTGGGACGTGAACCGCCAGAAGCGCCACTGCGTTATCGAAGAGGGCATGATCTTCTCGAACGAGCCGGGCATGTACCTTGCCGGCAAGTTCGGTGTGCGCGTGGAGAACCTTGTCGTCGTGCGCAAGGCGGAGGAGAACGAATATGGCCGCTTCCTCGCGCTCGAACCGCTCACGCTCGTCCCCTACGATCGCGACGCGCTCGATCTGACGCTTCTCACCTCCCGCGATGTGGAGCTGATGAACGACTATCACGCAAAGGTCTATGCGGCGATTTCTCCCTACCTTGCGGGCGACGAGCTTGCATGGCTCAAGGACGTCACCGCGCCGGTCACGTTCGGCTGATAAAGCTGATAAAGCAATATAAAAAAGGTTCGGACTGCAATGCAGTCCGAACCTTTTTCCATTGTGTCTTAATAGAGCTTGGCGCCGGCGGGAATATCGCCGTCGACCATCAGCAGGTTGAGGCGCTCCTCCCCGTCCACGTGGTGAACGGCGGAAATGAGCATACCGCAGGAATCGATGCCCATCATCTTGCGCGGGGGCAGGTTGACGATGGCAATGGCGGTCTTGCCGACAAGATCCTCGGGCTCATAGTAGTCGTGAATGCCGGAGAGGATCACGCGGTCGGTACCGGAGCCGTCGTCGAGCACGAACTTCAAAAGCTTCTTGCTCTTGGGCACGGCGGTGCATTCCTTGATCTTGACCGCGCGGTAGTCGGACTTGGCAAAGGTGTCGAACTCGACCTGCTCTTCGAAGATCGGCTCGCTCTCTACCTTGTCGACCTCGTCGGCGGCGTGCGCGCCCTTGGGCTTGACAATGCCGGCGCTGCACGGCGCGGCGGCGGGAGCGCTCTCCGCGCTCTTCTCCTCGGCCTTCTCGCTCTTCTTGGGCATGTCGAGCGGCTTCATCGTCGGGATTTTGAAGAGCACAACTTTGTCATGTTTCATCACGCCTCATCTTCCCCTCGATCCCCTAATAACACTGGATTTTACTTTCCATCATGTTTTATCTTACCCCGTCATAGGATAGGCAAATGGGGTAAAATTTGGGGTAACTCCCGTGCCGTTTTGAATACACATCAGATGGTAGCATATTATATATTATACACGCCCTGTTTCCCCGTGTCAAATAGAGGCTATGACGAAAAAAGAGGGATGCCAAAAGCATCCCTTTATAATCGCTGCTCACTCAGTTCTGCCCTTTAGTTTTCCCACGAGTGCCGATACCAAGGCAACCGTATCATCGTCCAGAGTTGACACGTCAACAACCTTTGGAGCATCCACGCAAACCAAATAATCAACGCTAACACCATATAACCGTGAAAGGCGAATCAAAACTTCAATAGAGGGAGCTTTGCTTGCCGTCTCATAAGCAGAAATCATGGTTTTTGAGACGCCGACCCTGTTTGCTACCTGCAGTTGTGTCAATTTTCTTGCTTCACGGAGTGCCCGCAGTTTTTCAGAGCAGTCAACCATAAGCTATTCCCCCTCCCGCCAATAGTGTACCAGCGGAGAAACCGCTTTTAGGAGACTTTAGATAAACCAAAAGTTGACTTTAGGTGGAAAGAAGCTATAATTATGGTATAAATCCAAACCGCTATCAAACGGTGAAAGGAGACGCCCATGATAAACCCGAAACGGTTCGCCTGGTTCTGTTGTGCCCTCTCCGTGTTACTTCTCTTATGTTCAGCGTGCGCAGAAAGTAATGTTAATTCGGGAGCTAATCAAGAAGACATCAGCTATACAGAAATAGCCGTTGCCGCAGTGGAAACAGCATTAAAAGACCGCTTGAAAAATCCCGAGTCCTTGCAAGTACACAGTGCGAATCTCGACGGGGAAAGTTTTGAAAATGATACTGCCTATTTTGGTACGATTATTGTTGACTATTCTGCGCAAAACAGCTTCGGTGGATACAATCGGAATACTGCAAAAAGCTATGTAGAAATATCAAAAGTGGATGGCGTTGTTACCGAGCTTGACGAAGCATCCTACTATAATCGGCGGATAAAAGCACAGTTTGGTGACGGATTATGTTCTATTGTTGACGGTATTCCGTTGCAGCTCATCTGCTCAGATGAGCATTACTCTCAACTATTGACGATAATTAGGAAAGAATGTGGCGATTTTTCCACTTTCACATACAAAAGCGGTGCAAAAGAAGTATCCTGTGTTGCGAATGCGGGAGACTTAGAAGGTACAGCAACTTTTTTGTTCTACCCGGAGAATGAAAAAATCTGGCAAATCAATTTCTTTTGGTCTGACGGGCAATCCTATTACGACGGTACAAATGCTTATACTCTCGGGACTGAGTATATCGCTACACTTAACGACGTGGACGAATTAAAAGAACAAATAGATAACGCTCTAAGTATCCCCCACGGAAAAATAATCGAAACCACAGAGACCTTCTTCCACGATTATGAATGTTGCTGGAGCCTGGTAGAGGGTATATACATCAAGTTAAGTTGGACTATAAATGATACAAACGATACCATCGCTCACATCCAGTTGCTTCTCTGTAATGATGTAAATGAAAAGGCATCTTAATTGAAAAATCTTATTATCAAAAGCCATCTCGAAAGAGGTGGCTTTTTCTCCATATTTCAGTGTTTTCCAATCGTAGACGGTAGTTTTCGGTGAGTTGTTCATAATATGCTATCCTGTACCATGTGCATGGAGGTAATGCACATGATTATTGATCTTTCTGTACGTTTAAGGCAACTAAGACTGGACAAGCGGCTGCGGCAAGACCAAGTGGCGCGGTTGGTGGGTGTTTCCAAGGGGGCAATCTCGGCATATGAGACGGACATACGGCAACCCTCTTATGATGTACTGATCCGGCTGGCAAATCTCTACCGTGTGAGCACTGACTATCTTTTGGGGCGGCAAGATGTAAGAATGCTGGATATATCCGGCCTTACTACCGCAGAGGCGGCAGCAATCAGTAATCTTGTAGCCTCCATGACTGCGAAAAATCAAAAACTGGAGGATATGCAAACATGAAAAAGATGTTAAGCCTTTTGCTTGTTTTTACGCTTGTGCTATCTATGGCTACAAGCGCATTTGCGGCAGAGGGTACAGATTGCGGCGAACAGCCGCAAGATCAAGAAGATCAAACAGCCCCCACAGTTTCTACACTGGAAGAACTGCAAGCCGCTATTGCTGCCGCAAAGGATGGGGATACCATTGCTATATCAGAAGAAATCACGCTTGACGCTGTAACATTGGAAACAAACAAGCGCATTGTCATCATAAGATCCGATACATATCCTTCAGGTACTCTTATCCGCCTTTATAATGGCGCAAAAATATCTGGGTTCATTTTTGAGGAACCAACGGATTCTACAATTATTTGTGTTTCATCCTGGGAAACAGCTATTGAAATAAAGAATTGTCAATTTATAGGCAATTCTATGAATACGCAATCTTTCATAAATGCGTATGGCGGAATAAACTATCCAAATCAAGTCAGAATTGATAGTTGCTATTTTGATGGAGCTACAAAAAGCGCAATAGTATGTACTAATGGGCTTACTTTGACCATTACGGATAGTGGATTTACAGATAATTCTTCTTTAACTCAAGGAGGCGCAATTTACAGTAGCAGTACACTTATACTTGATAATTGTATTTTTACAGGTAATAAAGCCGTTTCAGGCGGTGGTGTATATTGTAGCGGTGATCTGACAATTACCGATTGCCAATTTAGTGAAAACCAAATTGAAAATAAAACGTTTGGTACTGATATTCTATCTTTGGGTATACTGACCATGACCGATGATCCGCGGGACGGCACAGGATACTATGAAGAGTCCACAGGCGAAAAGATTGTATTGCCGCTTACCGATTACGCAAGTACCGCAAAGCTAATTTTCTTGACAGATGAACAGGCAGCGGAGTATTTTGCACCTGAAGAACCTGATAATCCCGATGAAGAACCAGACACCCCCGAAACACCCTCAGAGCCGCCAGAACAGCCCGATAACGGCGAGGATGGAGATGCACCCATTGAACCTGAAGAATCGCCTACAACGCCTGAAGGGCCGCAGGACAAGCCTGATAGCAGCGATGATGATTATGAGCCGCCTATATATCGTCCAGTGCGTCCTACAAAGCCCGTTGAACCAGAGCCGCAGCCCGCTCCCTCTCTGATTTGCAATAACGCTGTGATTGATACATCTCGCTCGGCTAAACTACAAGGGTATGGGGATGGCTTACTCCATGAGGATGATTCACTTTCACGTGCGCAAATGGCAACCATAGTATATCGGCTGTTGGATGATGAGAGCGTGGCTGCGTTAAGTGTGCCATCCAGCTCCTTTACCGATGTGGATGCCAGTGCTTGGTATGCGCCCTTTGTGCTGACGCTGGCTGATGCTGGCGTTGTTGGAGGTACAGGCAACGGATATTTTGCGCCTGACAGTCCGACAACATGGGTACAGCTCTTGACCGTGCTGGGGCGCTTTGTGGAGCGACAGGAATGCGCCTTACAGCATATCCGATATGATGGATGGGCGAGGCCGGCCATTGAAACGGCTGTTGCTCTCGGATGGATTGAGGACAGTGCCGAGATTGTCCCCGACGATGTGATAACCCGTGGAGAGGCGGTTGAGCTTATTAACATGGTGCTAAAGCAATACAGATAGGCCGAAATTGTAGAGCCGTAACCAAGAGCAGATTGAGCGGGTGGGTAGGAGTCCCTTTTTACTGAAATGTAAGATATCCCCCTTGGGATAAGGAGGCGTCCGCTCGAAGTCCTAACTTTTGAACATTTTTAAGGGTACGCAATAGAAGAAAGGTACTGGGAGCATATATCAGATAAAATGTGGTTTTGAAAATGTGATGGCTCCCCCGGTGTGGCGGGCCTCTCCTTGCTCCCTCGGCAAAGCAAAGCCCCCGGCGCGAACCGGGGGCGCTTGCCTTTTGAGGCGTTATGCCGTTTCGCTGTGTCTGATATGCTGCAACACTCTTTCGACGGCAGCGGGGGCAAGTTGGAAAAGAAGATTGTCAAGCCCGTGTTCCTCCAGCACAAGCCGACGCCAGTTAATGTAGCTTCCCTGCCAGAGTCCCAGACTGTAGCGATCCAGGCCGGTGCTGCGTCTGGTTTGGCCGTCCGCATCGAAAAAGAAGGACTGCAAGATGTGGTCAATCTCTTCCGGCGTGGCCTTGACGGGATAGCGGTATTTTCTCCTGTCCCGCTCGACGGTCAAAAGGATGTTGACGGTCAACCCCACCTGGAGCGTGATGACAATGGCCGCACTGGTGGTACCGCGGAGATCAACAGGCAGCGAGCCATTATAGGGTAGTACGATCTTTGTTTTGCTGGTGCTGGTGTTGCCGATGCGGGCAGTATCCAAGGCAAAGCCCTCGGTATCGGTCATATTGTTCTTGATGTACATTTCATAAACCTCCTAATAATTTATTGGTACAACTCCGGGTACTTCTGTCGCATCTCGGCGTTGCGCTGCTTTTGTCCTTCCATCCTCCTGCACTCCTGCCGCAGTCTCACAACACCCGTATTGATGTTCTCGCGAACATCCCGGTCAAGATCAGCCATAGTCCGTTGGAATTGCTCATCCAAAGTCAGTCCGCGCGTCTGTCGGCGATACTCTTTCAGACACTCTTTCAGTAGCACCACACCAAATCCCCCAGCGAATACCGCAAGATAGATAATTATTACTACCATCCTTATACTCCTTTCTTCTGCTCTGATCATCATTATACACTATATTTTAATGTATGTCTATCGGCACAATCTCTAAATATACATTAAATATTTGTGTATATTGTGCGGCGATATTTTCAAGCCCTCGCCGCTGGGCTTCAGCTTATGCCGTGGCCTTAATCAATTCTTTTCTCATCCGCGCTATCCGTTTATGCACTGCTGGCCCGCTGATACCTATGACCTCTCCTATTTGCCTTTCCGTCAATCCCTTGCCAATAAGTGCCGCTATGCTCTTATCCCTGCTGTCTCTCTGTTCCATGAACCGCTGAAGGTCAACCGCTATAATAACGGCCTCTGTGCTGTCCTTCCTGGCCTCTCGCTCGGGGGCAAGCTCCCCGCCATCCCTGCTGTCCTGTATCCTGTCAGCCCTCACCACTGCGCTCATACTTGCCCTTACCGCCCTATATACCATGCTAATAAGGGTAATAGGCTTCTTGCCGTCCTGCTGGCGCTGGGCGTTGATCTGCTCCACCTCGCCCGCTGTCATCGTCTCTGTGAGCTTCAACCACGCCTCGCTGATATACTCATCTATGCTGTGCCCGTGCTGGTAAAGTGCCTGTACGCCGTGCTCACACTGTGCTACCTGGTAGACGCAAGCGGCTATCATATCATGTTGCTCTTTGCCGGTCATACTCTCCCATGCTGTTATAATGCTGTCCCGCTCCATTATGTTCTTTCCTCCTTTAAGCGCTTGCAACCGGGGGCGGGCTTATGTTATACTGTGGTTGCCCACCCCCTGTGGGTGTTGGTACCGGGGTGCTACCTGTCTTGCTGTCCAGGCCGTCAGGTATGCGCCCTTTCTTTAGCCGCTAATGGTAAAGCGGCGGCTGATCGTTTCCTTGCAGAACCGCTTGTAAACATCCTCGCCCAGCTCATTTTTGAACCGCTTAGTGTCGAACCGGTTGCTCTGCACCGTGGTAAACCGTGCGATGTACTGTCCTACCTCGATGACCTCGACGCCTCGACCGTCCATCTCCTTCTTGATGTCATCCCGCAGGGATTCAATCTCTGCAGCGGCTTCCTCGGCCAAGGCTTCCCATTCCTTCAGGGCTTCAATTTTGCTGACGATTTCGATAGTAGACATTTTTTAGTCCTCCTTTAAGTTTGAGGTTTTGTTTCCCTCTTTCTGATTATCATTATACATTAAATTATAGTGTATGTATATTGGCAAAGCCGCCAGAATATACATTAAATTGTTGTGTATATTGTGCATTGATTTTCAGTGTATGTCCGTATTATAATAAGGACAATGGAAAAGGTGCACATTTATATACTGCTCCCGCTCCAACTCAGAAAAAGAAGGTGTCACTATGCCTGTAAAGTATAAAATTGATGTGTTGGCCGCTCTTAAAACTGCCGGATACTCCACATATAAACTCCGCCGCGAAAAGCTCTTAGGTGAAAGCGTCATCCAGCAGCTTAGAGACGGGGCACTTGTATCTTGGCCTAATATGGGGCGGCTTTGCCATCTGCTAAACTGTCAGCCTGGGGATATCCTCGAATATGAAGATGATTCCGCCGAAAGCGCTACAGATCCCGAGTAAGGGCAAAAAAAGAAGGGCCAGCCAATCGGCTGATCCCTCCTATTAGATGTTAACATTTAGTTTTCGGTCATGGGGGCAAGGCAATCCCCACAGATCAAGCGAGCATCCTTGGTAGTTCTGGCGATCATACCGCACACGGGGCAAACATATCGGCGGTAGTGCCCTTTTGTCGCTCCCGAGGTCTTTGTTCCACCGTTGGCCGCGTTCCCGCTCCCGCCAATTCTCGGCCCAGTCACGTCGTTACGGCTCATCATGATTTCCTGTACATCGTTCTTAATGAGCCATTCAATGAGCTTGTCACCCGGTTCGGTGTGGCTCCATCCGTATTTATCGGAGCGGGAAACGATCAATCCGTGGGCCTCTGCCGCCGCCTTAAACACCTTATTGTGGTACGCCTTGGAGCTTCCGCTGCAGTCTTGGGCATGGAGCACTTCGGCGTTGTACTGGTGGCACATCTCATGCAGGAGGGTGGCTGTCACGTTCTCAATCGGTCTGTCCAGCGTCCCGGCTGCGATGTTGATTTCCCGCCGCTCCTGTCCTTTAACGCTCCACGCCGAATAAAGGGTATAATGTCCATAGGTTCGGGGGCTACTCTGAATCGTGATGATTGGAGGTTCCAGCTCCCCGTTGAAGAAATCTGCATTGAGCTTGTTATACAGTTTTTCAAGCTGTCCGGCAAGCCTGCTTGTCTTTGTGGTTTCTTTCATGGTAGTGGCCCTTTCATTTTTGGGAGTGTCCCCGGTGGCGGTGGGCGTTGCGGCTGTGGCCTCATCTGCTTCCCATTCCGTATCCCGTCCCGCTCTCGTCTTGTGTTCTTGGTCGGCTCTCGCCTCAGCGTCCACCTTGACCGGTTTCGTTTCCTCCCTCTTTCTGATTATCATTATACATTAAATCTTAGTGTACGTCTATTGGCAAAGCAGCCAAGATATACACTATTTTCTGTGCATATTGTGCATTATTTTTTAGTGTATATTCGTGCAAACTCAGCAGCCATAAAAAAGCGCGGGGGTTATTCCTCCGCGCTTTCTGCTTTCAATTCCCGTTTATATTTGTAAAAAGTATTCCGCGCAAGCCCTGTTAGCTTCATTAGCTCACCGTCGTCAAGCCCTCCTCTAAAGTCCCGAGAGTGCTTTATAATAACCGCTTTGGCTTCCACGCTCTTTTTGGTAGTCAGCTTTTTTCCTGGCACCGCTCCTATCTGCTTACCGTGTGCTCTGGCCGTCTGTATCCCTTCACGGGTGCGCTGGTGCAAGTCCTCCACCTCTTTTTCGGCCTGGTCAAATGTAATCCGTATCTGGGCGGCTGCAAGCTCCCTCTGATAGTCATTGAGTGCGCTTATTATGGATTGTATCAATCTGCCCTCGCTGGTACTGCCGTCCTGGGAGATGGTCAAGGTTCGATTTTTCAGCGCCGCCGCATATACCGTCGTGCTGATCGTCGGCTCCTTGAGGAAAACGAGGTTGACGCCCCTGCCGTAAAGTTCAAAATAGGCTTCAACTCCTTCGTCGGCTGTCCTGCTCATACGAGAAACGCTGTCAAATACTACGGTGTCCCCCTCTTTGAGCTTGTTCCGGAGCCTGCCCCATTCCCGACGGTTCAAGCTGGTACCGGTGTACACCTCTTCAACGATCATCGCCTCTGGATATGCGGCCCTAATATTTCGGATTTGCCGCTCAAGGCTCTGCTTCTTCGTGCTGATACGGACATATCCATACATCGCCATAGTTGCCACCCTCTCCGAATTATATCTATTCTGTCGTTCGTCAGATTTGATACTGAGATTGTAGCAGATTTAGGCGCTGAAGTCAATAAGTTTTGATACTTTATTGATGTACGTCAGATTTAATACGCACAAGCATGGATGCAGGATTGAAGTTCATATGTAAGGAAAGAGGGGAGAGCGCTCCTATACACTCATCCCCTCTCCGGCCTACTGTGCCTTGATGTACTCCTTTTCGCTTGCCGCTCGCTCCAAATCCTGATAGTTGTCCGGTAAAAACCACTTGGGAAACTCTTTACCATATCGCTTATGAAAACCGTTAATATACATTGGTTCGGAGCTGGGTTCGTCCATGGCCTCCGGTGCCGTGAAAAGAGCTGTCTCTCTGTCGGCTTCTTTCTGGTCTCTTATCAGGTTGCTCTTTATCCGCAAATCATCGCAATAGGTACAGTGTTGCCGTTCATGCGCTCTGTTGTACTCTATGATCTTTTCCCATATCGGTTCGTAAGAATCACAGATTCTTACCCCTCTGCAATCATAGTCAGTGTCGCAAGCCATACCCGGCAATACTTCACCCCAGACATTAAGGTATACCCCGCAACAGACTACCTTCTGATCTGCGCGGTCAAGATGGTAGCTTTTGTAAAATTTGCACATTGGCTTGTGCTGTGCGCTCAATATCTCTACCTGTTGTAGCATAAAAGAATTTATGATAGAAGAAAAATTAACCGTTTTGGTTAGCGCTACCGCCCTTCCCTCATTTCTGGGGGCGTTTCCGTGTGATACCCTCAATACTTCCGCGTAGCCCTTCAGGGTGCTCTTGTACTTGATATAGTTCTTTTTGCATATGTCTTGGGCTTCATGGTATCGGTCAAGTGATACGCCGATCTGAACGCGCCACGTCTCCCGCTCCATGTTCCCATAGCCGAATTGCTGTGTCAGGTGCGTAATATCAGAAAACCGCTTGACAATGGCAATAAATCGATCATCATAAATCAGCCCATTAGTCACTATCTCTACTCTGGAAACTGGAATGCCCCTCTTTGCTATCCCGTTAGCGATATGTTGAAGGGCTTTCAGGTTCAAAGTCGGCTCGCCGCCCGTGATTGCAAGGTTTCCTATGGCTTCAGTCTGATCGAGTACATTGTCGATGTCTATTCCTAATATATCGACATTTTGTGCGTCCCCTCTCAGGCAATGGGCGCAGCTCATATTGCAACGTCTGGTTACTTCTATGATAAGCTGATTGAATACCACCTTATCCATGCTGTCGCCCTCCCTTAGCTCACCACTTCCAGCGCTTCCAACGCTTTCATTGCCACCGCTACAGCTTCATAGTCAAGCCCCGGCTTGATTTCATATTCTGCGCTACACAAATTCCTCTGCCTCCTTAATGCTGTCATCAATCGCCTTGTTCAATTCAACATCTTTCTGTATCGAGATGCAATAATGACACATCCCCATCCCACGGTGTAAAAACGCTCTCCTCAGCTCGTAACAATCCCTCAATGGGATTGTACTGCTCCCCGTGATACTCCTGTCCGTCATCACAGAGCATTTGGGATATGCAGCTGGTCTTAGCATGATCCTCCGGCATAGGAAGCATTTCCCCACTGTCTTTTGCAATTTTGTAGAATCGGCTTAAACACTCCAAGAATTGCCCCACACCGTTGCAGATGATATAGCGGCTATACCAGTCTTCCCCGGTATATTTGCCAAGCAATATACGGAAGCTCTCTCCGATACGCACGGGGATAAAAGCGAATGGTGCTGTAATCTCCGTAACCATATCCGATTTACCTCCATTCTGATGCTTTGGCATGATTGCAAGATTGTGGGTGGTGTTGTTTGCTGCATTGTCGCGGAGATGATCGACTTGCATTTGGTTATCCTGCATCCATTTCTTTCCGGCAAGCAAGGAACCCAGAATGTTATTCAGATCAACCTTTCCCGCATCAAAAAGGGCTACAATGCCAGCGAAGGAAATAATAATACTTCCGCTAATACGGGAATACAGCCTCAGTGCTGTCTTTGTCTTGCGACACTGCGTCTGGAGGTACCACCCGCTCAGGATTTTGCGTGTGGATAGGATGTTAAATAACTCGCGGTTCCACTCTGTGAAGAAAACTTGATCGTTAATAGGCAATTTCACACAAATACGAAAATCATCGTGCCATATCCGCCGTTGCGTTGTAATGGGGACTACACCATCAGGAAGCGTTGCTTCGTCAGCGTCTGAACGCAAGTTACAGTCTGTCAGATTGCTCCAGTTTCCGTCAATCGGCCACACACGGCTAAATTGCGGACAGGCATACGGACGGTATGCTCGATACATTACGGCTGTAATATCTCCGCCTGTCCCATGCCCATGGGCGTCAAAGTTGCCATACCGCGAAATATGGTCATTCAATGCGCGAATAGCACGGTTATCATTGGTGATAGTCCACCGATTATCAATTTTGACCGTCTTAGGCCGCATTTTATTGGATACCGTTTCCGCCCGCTCATGTAGTCTCTTTTGCTTTTCAGCATTTCGGCGGTTGTACTCAGCAAGCCAAAACTCTTCAACTTCCCGAACAGACAGGCCGTAGTCATCGCCAGCTATAACAGCGTCAGAAGCAGCATTGATGATCCGAAAGCCGCTGGACTGGTTAAAAGATTTACCCTTTGATAGGCGATATCCGATTCTATGGAACCTTTTCCGTAGCAAATCTTCATATCTTTGTCTGCTTTTTGCGTCGGACAAATCAACTTTATCTAAGGTTTTCACGGTATCCTCCCTAAATCTCGATATAAATGCGTTTACTGACGCATTTTCGCCCATTTTCATGCCTTAAAACGTCTAATTTAAGTTCAAAAAGCAGGTTCGGAGTTTTGCTCGGCAAAAAGTTTGAAATTTCATTTATTTTCCTTGTTTTATAGAACTTTTTAATGAAAATTAGAGTTTATGGACGTTTTTTATTCGTCTTAAATAGTTACAAAACGGTTACAAAATTGGTTCGAGACAGAAGTTTACGAAAAAAGCGTGTAATTTAGACAAAAACACCACTTTTCAGCAATTATTGCCACGAAAAAATGCTTTTCCCATCTTTTATTGCTTGTCCCTCTCTCCGTTTCCTCTTCTCCTGCCACTTCGCAATGTTCCATTTGTTGTATTCCCGCAACCAAAACGCTTCAACCTCTTCTAAGGTTAAATCATATTTTCCACCGCACTCAACATCGCCGGTTAAAATATTAGTAATCTTGTATCCTCGACTTCTCGGCTCGTGTTTTAACTGCTTTAAGTGGGATGATCGCTTTACCGTTTCCCCTTTTGTTAAGCGGAATCCGAGCTTTTCAAGCCGCTTTCTCAGTCTGTCCTCATGACGCCGCACTTCCGTTATGTCTGTTTTGTCGAATAATGCCTTGAACACCGAAAGCCCCCTTTTCCCCGTGCCGAATACGTCGATCTGGTACCCTGAGCAAAAATTAAATGTTAATGTCTAAGTTATCATAAGAATATTTTTATGTATGCCCGCGCTGCCATATAGCAGAAGACTTGAGCTTTGCTTTGTGTGTACGGTTTTAGCACGCTGACAGTCTCTACCCCGCACCTACCTTTTGGGTTAGGCCGCTACTAACTCTCCGTATATCCCGCGAGCGAAGCGAGCGGCCTAACTGCAAAAACGAAATTTTGAAAAATAGCTATTTTTGCAACTTTTTAGCCTACTTTGAGCGCAGCTCATATACCCCTTTCCCCTCTAAGGGACAACTTTAGAACGCTCCATTAACTGACGGTCGTTCGGGCTGTCTAAATCCGAATTTATCACCTCAAAAGTGATAATTCGATTTTGGCGTTCTGAACTTTTGAACTTTTTAGCATAAATGCACGGTCGAAGGCATCACAATCACGCCCTATATTCTGGATAAAACTAACATTTCCTTTTCCTTTGCTGTATGCGCCCCGCCTGGATTTCACTACGGTCACGCTTCTGGGTTCTGCGATATGAACTTGGAATTTGTTCTTGACTTCTTTCTAATGGTATTGTATCATAATTACGCTAGCAAAACAAGCATATCTAATTATTTGCTTATAATATTAGCTAATACGGAGGTGAACACTGTGCGACGCCAGAAAGAAATACCACTTTATGAACGTTACAATACCATTTTTCCAACGCGACTACGCGCTATAATGGACGAGCTGCACGTTACTCAACAGGATGTAGCAGATGCTATTGGAAAAAGCAGACAAGCAGTCGGTTTCTACGCAAATGGGACATCAAGCCCCGACTGGGAGACGATTGCCCACCTTGCACAATACTTTAATGTCTCGGCTGATTGGCTTTTGGGACTGTCAGAGTTTACCAATCCTAAAACAGCAAACCTTTCCGTTGAGGATGTCGGCCTATCTGAACAGGCGACGACAACCCTTGCCGAATACACAAAGTCAGGAAATTCTATTGACGAGAAGAAAAAGCAGGCAATCAATTTACTGCTTAAAGACGATTCTCTAAAAGAGTGGGGCAACCAACTCCTGCTCAATCTATCACGCTACTTGTTTTCAGAGCCTATCCCTAAAGAAACACTACACTTCACCTCCGAAGGAGTAAAAACCGCAACAGACTTTGATCTGACGGATTCGGGCACCGACACTACTGATTTTGAGTATGCAGACATTCTACTTGACCAACTCTTTGTAAGCAGAATTGTAAAGTCGATAGAGGGGATACGATACCAGTACCGCAATCCACAAAGTATGCGGGAGATGAGCGGAGCACCCGTATTGGATAAAGAAAAGCGCAGACTCCTAAAAGAGTTGAAAGAGTCGAAAACTACATCAATCTAATCCCCCCGCTGAGGCCAATACACACGCAAAAAAAGAGCGTAGGTGAAAATCCTACGCTCTTACCGCTTTAGATTTCTTTTCCGGTATCATTGCTGATAAACCGCCCTTCAAACGAACAATCCAGCGCCGACGCTATCTCCTGCAACTCCTTTTCGCTAAAATTGTCCCGTTTGAATTTTCCGCTAAGATTCTGGGAGGTACATCCAACCCGTGTCGCCAATTCCTTCAAAGTCATATTGCGCTTGATGAGTGCAATTTTGATTTTCTCAGCCATTGACATACCAACGCCTCCCCCACTTTGATTTTTATTATAAATTAAACGGCTACAAAAATCAACAATAAATTTCAAGAGTAACTAAATAGTGAATTTTTTCTTGACGTAAGTAATTTTCTAAGGTATTATGTAACTGATAACTTACCATCCATACCGAGACAAGGAGGAAATAGTATGGCTGGATTAAAACGAACGGACAACAAAGGCCGTATCCTTAAAGACGGCGAATCCCAGCGCAAGGATGGATCGTACCGATACCGCTATACAGATGCAGATGGGGTTCGGCGTGATGTGTACAGCAAGCGACTCGTTCCCACTGATCGTCTACCTCCGGGCTGTAAAGATGATCTTAGTCTGAGAGAAAAGGAACGCAAAATCAACCGTGATCTGGAAGACGGTATCAAGGCTGCGGTCGAAAACAAGGCTACGCTCAATGATCTGTTCGAGCTGTATATGGCAAACAAGCCCGAGCTGAAAGATACCACTCGTAGCAATTACCTCTATATGTATAACAAGTATGTGAGGAATGATATTGGCAAGAAAAAGATAGCCAGTATCAAATATTCAGATGTCAAGGCTTTCTATAACAAGCTCATCAAAGAGAAGGGCTTCAAACCTAACTCTATGGAAATTATTCACACCATCATCCACCCCATATTTACTCTGGCCGTCCGTGATAATTACATCCGTATCAACCCGGCTACCGGAGCGATGGCGGAAATCAAAAAGAGCCACAACTGGGAGAAGCCAAAGCGTCACGCGCTGACCATCGCAGAGCAGACGGCATTTATTGACTATATGAGAAATCACAAAGTTTATAATCATTGGCTCCCCTTGTTCACTGTCTTGCTTGGTACTGGATGCCGTATCGGTGAAGCCATTGGCCTGCGCTGGGAAGACTGCGACTTTGACGAAGGGATCATCAGTATCAACCACAATATGGTCTACCGAAAGTATGAGGCAGACGAAAAGGCACGTTTCCATATCGTAACACCAAAAACAAGCGCGGGCGTCCGTATTGTGCCTATGTTATCAGAGGTCAAAGCCGCTCTGCAGGCAGAATGGGAAACACAAAAGATAGTCGGGTTCAATGAGTCCGTTGTTGACGGGTATACTGGCTTCATCTTCCAAAACCGCTACGGCGACCCTCTCTCTCCTCATAGTGTCAACCGAGCTATTGACCGCATTTGTGCCGCCTACATCGAAGATGAAACGGTACTGGCCGATCAAGAGGGGCGAGATCCTGTATTGATTCGTCACTTTTCTGCTCATAATCTGCGTCATACTTTCTGTACGCGGTTTTGTGAGAACGAGCGAAATATTAAAGTCATTCAGGAAATCATGGGTCATGCTGATATTGAAACTACCATGAACATCTATGCCGAAGCTACGAAGGAAAAGAAGAAAGAATCTTTCTCCAACCTCGAAGGAAAAATCAAGATCTCTTGAGGAGGATTTCAATGGGAAAGCTGATAGACCTTACTGACCGCACATTCGATATGCTGACCGTTATAAAAAGGGTTGAGGACAGAAAACCAGGCCGTCCTATGTGGTTGTGCCAGTGTGAGTGCGGCAATACCGTTGTCGTGTCCTCTACAAATCTGCTACGAACCAATAGTACAAAATCATGCGGCTGTCTTCGGCATACTCCCTCTCCCACCCTCATTGATTTGAGGGGCAAAACATTTGGCAAGTTGAAAGTAATAGAGAAAGATTCAGACTCAAAACCAGGTAAAGCGAAATGGGTTTGCGAATGCAAATGCGGAAACATCGTGTCTGTCCTCTCCGATAGTCTCCGCAATGGAAAAACCAGATCCTGCGGTTGCGCCCGATCTCAGATCAAGCATGACCTTACAAATCAGACGTTCGGCTTTCTTAAAGTAATCGAGCCGGTAAAAAACGAGAGGATCAAAGGTAATGAAACTCGCTGGAAATGCCTCTGCCAGAATTGTGGACGCACCGTTGAGGTTAGCAGCTATTGGTTGAGGCATAGCGATCCCTATGGACACTGTAAATGTACCAGATTTAACAAACCTTTGTAAAAGCCATCTACAGCCCCTCTGAGCGCTTCAAATCTTAAAGGTGAAACTACCCTCGAACAATTTAATCGCCGCTTCTGCGTTGCCCAGCGGCTCCGCTGGCAAAAAAAATAGGGTACAGAAATCCATTGCGGAAATCTGTACCCTATCTTTATTCTCTTATCAAAAAAACAGGGAGTCAGCCCGTAGGCCAACTCCCTGTGTAAGACCAATATTCGTGTGGTAACGCTGGGGTATTTTCGGCAAATGGGGTAAAGCTGGGGTAAAATGAAAATCGCTTCTCAAACACTACAACTTTTCGCTCTTAAAACAGGCGTTTTTCCTTGTTTTTAACCAATTTCAGAACATTTTTCAGGTATTACTCTCCGAGCGGCTTCATTGTCGGGAAGAGGATCACGTCGCGGATCGAGTCGGTGCCGCAGAGCATCATGGCGCAGCGGTCGATGCCGAAGCCCAGACCGCCCGTCGGGGGCAGGCCATACTCGAGCGCCATGACGTAATCTTCGTCCATCATGTCGGCCTCGTCGTCGCCGTTGGCGCGCTTTTCCGCCTGCGCCTTGAAGCGCTCGTACTGATCCATCGGGTCGTTGAGCTCGGTGAAGGCGTTGCCCATCTCGCAGCCGCAGACGAACATCTCGTAGCGCTCGGTGAGGTACGGGTCAGACGGGCTGCGCTTGGCAAGGGGGCTGACCTCAACGGGGTACATCGTGATGAAGGTCGGCTGAATGAGCGTTTCCTCGACCTTCTGGTCGAAGGTCTCATACAGGGCGTTGCCCCAGGTCTTGTCCACGCCGTCCATATCGACGCCAACGCTCTTGGCAAGCGCAACAGCTGCCTCAGCGTCGCCTTCGATGGCCATAAAGTCTGCACCGGTCACGTTCTTGACGGCCTCCGCCATCGTAAGACGCTTCCAGGACGGCGTCAGGTCGATGTCCTGGCCGAGCCACTGGAGCTGATAGGTTCCGAGAATTTCCTTTGCCGCGCCGGAGAGGATCCCCTCAAGAATATCCATCATGCCGTCGAGGTTCGTGAACGCCTGATACAGCTCGCAGGTGGTGAACTCAGGGTTGTGCTTGGTGTCCATACCCTCGTTGCGGAAGATGCGGCCGACCTCGTACACGCGCTCCATACCGCCGACGATCAGGCGCTTTAAGTGCAGCTCGGTCGCGATGCGCATATACATGTCGATATCAAGGGTATTGTGGTGCGTGATGAAGGGGCGCGCGTTCGCGCCGCCCGCGATGGGACTCAGCACCGGCGTTTCGACTTCCATAAAGCCGAGGGAGTCGAGATAACGGCGCAGGTAGGCGACAAACTTCGAGCGGATCTCGAAGTTGCGCTTGGACTCGGGGTTGATGATGAGGTCAACATAGCGCTGGCGGTAGCGCGCTTCCTTGTCGGTCAGACCGTGGTACTTCTCCGGCAGCGGGCGCAGCGACTTGGAGAGCAGCGTGATCGTCTTCGCGCGCACGCTCATCTCGCCGCGCTGGGTGCGGAACACCTCACCGTCGACGCCGACAATATCGCCGATGTCGTACTTCTTGAAGCGGTCGTACTCCTCTTCATCCATCTCGTCCTTGCGGGCGTAGAGCTGGATGCGGCCGGACTTGTCTTGCAAATCGCAGAAGCTGACCTTGCCCATGCCGCGCTTGCTCATCAGGCGGCCCGCGATGCGGACCTCGCTGCCCTCAAGCGCGTCGAAGTTGTCCTTGATGTCCTGGGCGTGATGCGTCACATCAAACTTGGTTTCCTGGAAGGGATCGCGGCCCTCGGCGCGAAGCGCTGCGAGCTTGTCGCGGCGCACCTGGAGGATCTCGCTCAGGTCCTGCTCGGCAGCCGCGGTGTTCTGGTTTCTTTCTTCAGCCATGGTGTTTTTACTCCTACTCTATATCAATACAGCTTAGCGTTCGATCTTGACAACGCGGTAAACGATGGTGCCAACGGGGGCGTCCACGCTGACCTCGTCTCCCTCTTTTGCGCCCATAAGCGCCTTGCCGAAGGGGGAATCCTCGGAGATGGCGTGATGCATGGGGTCTGCCTCCTGCGAGCCGACAACCTTGTACTCGGGCATCTCGCGGCCGGTCTTTACGTCTGCGACCGTCACGCGGCAGCCGATGCCGACAGCGTTGGTGCCTGCGTCGCTCTCGTCGACGATGACGGCGTGCAGCAGGATATCCTCGACCTCAGCGATGCGGGAGTACAGCTTGCCCTGCTCGTTCTTCGCTTCATCATATTCGCTGTTTTCGCTCAGGTCGCCGAAACCGCGCGCCTCCTTGATGAGATCCGCCACTTCCTGTTCACGCACGGTTTTGAGGTAGGTAAGCTCGTTTTGCAGCTCTTCCTTGCGCTCCGCGCTCATCTTGTACTCTTTTTTCATATTGAGATCGTTCCTTTCTTTCGCGCCGACGGAAAATGTGCGGCGCGCACACGAATACCATTTTAGCGAAATAATTATAGTGATTTTGCCCCGTGTTGTCAAGGTAAGTTTGCGTTTTCTCCCCCATCGGGCGGCATTTTCACATCTTTTACCCAAATTTCGTCGGCGCGGCGGACAAGCGCGACATACAGCGCGCAGATCAGCTGGTTTTGATCCCAGTCCGGCGCCGCATCTTCGATCTCCGCCGCCCCGTATTCCACCTTGAGCAGTGCTTCGGCAAGCGGCAGCACCGCGCCGAAGGGCGGCGGCACATCGTCAAAGCAGACTGCAAAGTCAGAGGCAAGGTGGTCGCCCCGCTGTACCTCGTAGACGCTTGCGCCGCAGTCCCAGCGCAGCGAGCGCGCGATGCGCTCCTGCCCCGGCGTGCAGAGCGACAGATAGCGCACGTCCCGTGCAAGCTCACGCGCCGCCGCTTCGAGCGCCGCGCTCGGCGCGGCGGAAAGCAGCGCAATGCGCGCACATTCCGGGCGCAGCCCTCGCTGCGCCATCGCGCAGCGAACGATCTCTGCCGCCTTCGCCTGCCGCAGCGCCCAGTCAGAGGGCGGCAGGATGCCAAAGCGCGCAAATGCGCTCTTACAGGGGTAGTCCTTTGGAAATACGGCATAGCGCACACGGTGCCATTTCAGATATTTTGCCGCGCGACGCGCCGAAAGGCGCGCCGCCATTCCCTCTCCGCGCGCAATATACACCGCGCAGAAGCGCACGCCGCACAGCGTGCGCGCGCCGTTTTTCTCCCCCGCGTCCCGATAGCTGACCAAACCCAACAACCTTCGTCCCTCCCGCAAAAAAGCTCCCCGCCAATATATGGCGGGGAGCGATTGCGTTATGCGCTTACCAACCCTTGATGTAGTTGGTGAGGTAGTTGAGCGGGTTGACGATCTTGCCGTTTTCGGTGATCTCGAAATGCAGGTGCGGGCCGCTGCTCACACCGGTCGTGCCGGTAATGCCGACGACCTGCCCCTGGGCAACATAGTCGCCCACGCTGACCGAGCGGGAGGACAGGTGCTGATAGGTCGTGGTGTTGCCGCTGCCGTGGCTCACGACAACGTAGTTGCCGCGGTACTTGTTGTACGCCGAGATGATGACGGTGCCCGCCTTGGCGGCGACGGCCTGCGTCGTGTAGCCCACGCGGCCGATGTCGATGCCCGCGTGGTTCGTCGACGCGCCCGCGATGCCCGTGTAGCGTGCCCCGAGCGGCGAGGTGATGTATCTGCTTGAGCACGGCCAGATGTAGCCGCCCAGAGTCGCGGTGGTATCGCCATTCTTGGCGGCAAGCTCTCTCGAAAGGCGGACGATCTCCGCCTGCTGGCGCTCCATCGCCGCGTCCTTTTCCGAAAGGACCTGCTTGTACTGCGCCTCGTTCGCCTTGAGGTCGGCAAGCACCTTTTCCGCCGCCGCGCGCTGGGTGTTCAGCTCGTTCTTTTTGGTCACGAGCGTCTCCTTGGCGGTCTGCTGCTCGGCAAGCGACGCTTCAAGCGATGCCTTCTTCTGCTCGATCTGCTCGCGCAGAGCACGCAGATCGTCGATGACCTTCTGGTCGCTGTCCATGATCTCGCTGATAAAGTCCATGGCGCTCAGCAGGTCGGTAAAGCTCGCAGCGTTGAAAAGCACCGACCAGTACGACACCGTGCCGCGCTCTTCCATGGAGCGCACGCGCGCGCAGAACTTTTCGTACTGGCGCTTTTCTTCCTCTTCGTTTTCGCGGATCTCCTGCTCGGTCTGCTCAATGAGCGTTTCGTACTCGCTGATGAGCGACTCCACGTTCCTGATCTCCGACTGGAGGATGTTGATCTGCTTGTCGATATTTTCCTTTTGTGCAAGCGCGGTGTTCTTGTTGTTCTGAATGGATTTGAGTTCCTTTTCAAGCTGCGCCTTTTCCGAGTTCATGCCGCTGAGCTCATCTTTGAGCTTGTCGATGTCCGCCTGCGTGACGGCGGAGGCCTCCTGCACCATGGAAAGCGGCGTCAGCTCCGTCATCGTCAGCGCCAGAACAACGGCAAGGGCAAGCGCAATGCGTGCGATTTTTCTCTGCTTCATCGTTCGCCCCCCTTACACGTGCAGGAACTTGCGGATCGCGGTCAGGCTGCCGCCCACGCCGATGAGGATACCGGCGGCGGCGAAAATAGCCGCAACGGGCTGCCAGATCGCCGTAAAATCGACGATCGTCAAAAGCTGCAACCGGTCAGACATGGCAAGACTCTTGGCGACCGACTCATAGAGCAGCCATTGCAGGCCAAAGCCCAGCACCGCGCTGAGAAGGCCGATCATAAAGCCCTCGTACACAAACGGCCAACGGATAAAGCCGTTCGTCGCGCCCACCATCTTCATAATGGCGATCTCATCGCGCCGGTCAAAGGTCGTGAGCTTGATGGTGTTGGAGATGATAAAGACGGACACGAGCAGCAAGATCGCAATAAGCGCGATACACACAACGCCCGCGATGTTGCGCAGCGTGATCAGGCCGCCGGAGATGTCCTCGTCCACGCGCACCTTGGCAACGCCGTCGACATTGTCGAAGATATCCTGCGCAGTCTTGCCGGAAATGCTCAGATCGTCAACATAGACAGCATAGCGGTCGCGCAGGATCTCGGGATCGAGATTCTGAAAAAGCTCGTCGCCCTCATACTTTTCTTCAAAGGATTCGATCGCCTCTTCCTTGCTGATAAAGACGCATTCCTTCACATTGTCGCGCTGCTCGATGGCGCGGCCAACGGCCTTGGTCTGCGCCTCATCGCAGTTTTCATCTACGAAGGCAAGGATCTCGTACTCGCTCTCAAGTTTTTGCAGCTGCACCTGCGCGTTGTAGGCCACGAGCGAAAACGTCCCCATGACCACAAGGCAGGCCACCGTGATGCCCACCGCCGCAAAGGACATGAAGCCATGAGAGAACATGTTGCGCATGCCCTCGCCGAAAAAGTAAGTAAAATCGTGTTTGCGCATAGCCTTACCTCGCGTTGTAGCCGACGCCGTCAACATCGCTCATGATGAGTCCCTGGTCGAGTGTGATGACGCGTTTTCTGAACTGGTTGACAAGATCCTTCTCGTGTGTGACGACGACCATCGTCGTGCCGAGCTGATTGATGCGCTCCAAAAGGCGCATGATCTCCAGTGAGCGCGCGGGATCCAGGTTGCCCGTCGGCTCGTCGGCGATGATGGTGCTCGGGTTGTTGATGAGCGCGCGCGCGATGGCCACGCGCTGCTGCTCGCCGCCGGAGATCTCGTTGGGATAGCGGTCGGTCTTTTCCTCCAGTCCCACCAGCTCAAGCACATAGGGAATGCGCTTTTTGATCTCGCGCGGCGACGCGCCCACGGCGCGCATGGCAAAGCTCAGGTTTTCGTAGACCGTCTTCTTCTCGATCAGGCGAAAGTCCTGAAAGATGACGCCGACCGAACGCCGCAGCAGCGGGATCTGCCGCTCGGCAATGTTCGTCAGGCTGAAGCCGTTGACGGCGATCTGCCCCTCCGTCGGCGTGATCTCGCCGGTGAGCAGCTTGATGATCGTGGATTTTCCGCTGCCGCTCGGGCCGACAAGAAAGACGAACTCTCCGTCCTCGATGCGCAAGGAAATGCCCTTGAGCGCCGCCGTCCCGGTTTCGTATTCTTTTACTACATCGCTCAGCCGTATCATGCTCTTCCCTCAGTTTCCGGCAGGTTCTGACTCGATCCCGCAAAATTTCAGTTTTTATTATAGCGCGCCGCGCACGCAATGGCAACAGGTAATTATGTAAACTCTCATTTTTTTGGCGAAAAAGCGCAAAAAAAGGGCTGCCCGAAGGCAGCCCTGAAAAACTTCTTGCGTTACGCCTCAATGCCGCGGGACGCGAGGTACTTTTTGACCATGAGCGCGACCTTGAAGGTGATGGCGTCGTCGAACTCGCGCAGGTCGAGGCCCGTGAGCTTCTTGATCTTCTCGAGACGGTAGACGAGCGTATTTCTGTGGACGAACAGCTTTCTCGCCGTTTCGGAGAGGATCAGGTTGTTCTCGAAGAACTTGTTGATCGTAAAGAGCGTCTCCTTGTCGAGCGCATCGATCGGGTTCTTCTTGAAAACCTCCTGCAGGAACATCTCGCACAGCGTCGTCGGCAGCTGATAGATCAGGCGGCCGATGCCGAGATTTTCATAGCTGATGATATATTTTTCCGTATCAAAGACCTTGCCGACCTCGATGACCATCTGTGCCTCCTTATAGGACTTGGCAAGGTCGCGCAGGTGCGTGGCCACGGTGCCGATGCCGACGACCACCGTGCTTTCGCCGTTCACGCGCAGCGCTTCTTCGATCAGTGCGGCGGTCTTTTCCAAATCGCCCATCTCCACGTTCTCGCCCAGCTGCTGCACGAGCACCACGTCGTCCTCGCCCATGGAGAGGACAAAGCTCGTCTGCCGGTCGGGGAAGATGTTCTGCACCGCCTCGACAGGCACCGCGTCGGCCTTATCGTCCGTGCGGCGGATCACAAACACGCCGCGGTTGAGCTCCGCTTCCACGTGCAGCTCCTTGGCGCGGACGTAAATGTCGCTCAGGAGAATATTGTCGGAGAGGATGCTCTTGACGAACGACGTCTTGTCGTGCTTTTCCTCGTAATAGCTCTTGGCGGTGTTGAGCGCAACGGTCGCCATGCTGCACACCGTGGCACTGAGGGCATCTTCGCCGCGGGTAAAAGCGGCAAAGTCGAACTGACCGCCCCAACCCTCGAGCGCTTTGAAGGTCTTGCCTTCGAGCGCCGTGCAGACGCCCTCCGCCTCGTTGATGGGCTGAACCAGATGCGGCCAGCGCTGGCCGATCTCCGGCAGGTCGGTGCAGGCGATGACCGTACCCTCGGAGTCGATCACGCCAATGACCGTATCGGTCGTTTCCTTAAACTGCAAAACGATGTTCTGAAAAATCCTACCGGACATATTCCGTGCCTCCTTGATGTATTAGGGAGTTTGTGCATTTTGTCAACCTAATAAGGATATTATACTGTCTTCTTCTGACATTTGCAAGGACTTTTTTCTCTTTTCACCAATTTTTTTTACGTTTTTTAGGCATTCTGTAAATGTCAAAGTTTCCCTCGTCAATTTCCGGCCGTTTTTCCTTGGGCAAAATGCCCACTTGCCCGCAGATTTTCGATCTCCTGCGCCGTGAGCAGGCGGTATTCCCCTTTTCCGAGCGTTTCGTCCAGCACAAGTGCGCCCATGGAAAGGCGCTTGAGATAGACGACTGGTTTTCCCCGTGAGGCAAGCATTCGTTTGATCTGGTGGAACTTTCCCTCGTGTATGGTAACGAGCGCTTCGCTCTGCGCGCCGCTTTCAAGGATCTCGAGCTTGGCAGGCAGGCATTCAAGGCCGTCGCCGAGCGTGATGCCCGCGGCAAAGGCAGTGCAGTCTTCCGCCGTCAGCGCACCGTCGGTGCGGGCAAAGTAGACCTTGTCGACGTGCCTTTTCGGTGCGAGCAGGTCGTGGGCGAGCGCGCCGTCGTCGGTGAGCAGCAGCAGGCCCTCGGTATCCTTATCGAGCCGCCCGACAGGGAAAAGCCCGATCTTGCGATATTCCGGCGCAAGCAGATCGAGTACGGTCTCTCCGCGGCCGTCCTCAGTCGCCGACAGCACGCCCGCAGGCTTGTGGAGCATCACATAGGTGTGCGCGCGGTATCCGATCTCTTCATCGTTCACGCGGATGCGCGCGGTCAAGGGGTCGCACTTGTCCTCCGCGCTCGCGGCAATGCGCCCGTCGACGAGCACGCGCCCCTCGCGCACAAGGAGCTTGACCTCGCGGCGCGAATAGCGCCCGGTGGAGGCGATGATCTTGTCGAGTCTCTGCTGTGCCATGGTGATTTCCGCCTTTCTGTATGCTAAGAGGTAGTGTAGCATACTTTTGCCGCCGGTGGAATAGCTTTTGAGAGAAAGGGTGTGGTCGCTTCATGTTCATCATCACCGCCAGGTGTTCCAAGCGCCGGATCGTCAAGATCCTGCTCGTCTTTGCGCTCCTGCTCACGCTCTTTTTCGCGCTGCGCGCATGCAGGCATTCCGCTCCGCCGCCCATCGCCGCCGGAACGAATGAAGAGCGCATCTCTTATCTTTCCTCCCTCGGCTGGGCCGTCGCCCCGCAGCCGATCGAAACGCTCAGCATCACACTGGGAGAAACGCTCGAGGAGCCATATTTAAGCTACAACGCGCTCCAGCTTGAGCAGGGCTTTGACCTCACGCGCTATTGCGGGAAAACGCTCTCCCGCTACACCTATGTTGTGACGAATTATCCCGATCCGGCGCGTCCCTGCCAGCTGAATCTCTATGTCTGCGACGGCGTCGTCGCTGCGGGCGACCTCGTCTGCACCGGCGAAAACGGCTTCGTGGCGGGGCTTGCCTTCCCCGCCGGCTGAGCGCGTTTCCGCCTTTTCCCGCGCCCTCGCCGAGAGGGCTTTTTCTTTTGACTATTGCGCGCGGCTGTGGTATGATTCTGACGAATTGATACAAAGGAATCGGCCCATGGAATTTTACACACTTGCCAGTTCGAGCGCCGGAAACGCAGCGCTCGTCTGCCACGAAAACACCCATATTCTGATCGACGTGGGCATCTCCTGCCGCCGCATCACGCAGTCGCTCGCGGCGCTTTCCCTCACGCTCGATGATCTGGACGGTATCCTCATCACGCACGAGCACATCGACCATGTACGCGCCCTGGGTACGCTGCAAAAAAAGCACGCGATCCCGCTCTACGCAAGTTTTGGCACCGCCGCGGCGATCAGCTATCCCGCGCCGTATCTGCATGCCTTTGCCGCAGACGAGACCTTCACCATCAAGGACTTGCAGATCCGCTCGTTCCGCACCTCGCACGATGCAAAGGAAAGCGTCGGCTACCGCATTGAGAGCAGCGACGGCTCGCTCGCCGTGCTGACCGACACCGGCTTCATCACGGACGACGCGCACGATGCAGCGCTCGGAGCGGACATGCTGCTGCTCGAGTCGAACCACGATGTCGTCATGCTCAAAAACGGCAGCTACCCCTATTATCTCAAGCAGCGCATTCTCGGCGAATGCGGGCATTTATCCAACGAAGCTGCGGCGGAATTCGCCGTGGAATGCGTCCGTGCCGGCACGAGCGACATTCTGCTCGCGCACCTGAGCGACGAGAACAACTCCCCGCAGCTTGCCGAATACACCGTCGGCCGTGCGTTGCAGGCAAGCGGGCTGAGCGTCCGCCTCTCTGCCGCGCCGCGCGACACCATCAGCGAGGTACATATATGCAGAAGATCACCGTCCTTTGCGTCGGAAAACTGAAAGAGGCCTTCTATGAGCAGGCCGTGAAGGAATACGAAAAGCGCCTCTCGCGCTATTGTAAGCTGGAGCTTTTGGAGCTTCCCGAGCAGCGCCTCGGTGACGAGCCGAGCGAGGCGGAGATCCGTCAGGCGCTCAAAAAAGAGTCTGCGCTGGTCGAGCAGAAGCTGCCCAAGGGCGGTGCTCTCATCGCCATGTGCATCGAAGGGCAGGAGATGAGCAGCGTGGCGCTGAGCGAAAAGATGCAGCAGTTTGCCGCGCGCGGCGCCTCACAGCTGACATTTCTGATCGGCTCAAGCTTCGGCCTTGACGAGAACTTAAAGAAAAAGGCTGACCTGCGTCTTTCGATGTCGCCGATGACCTTTCCGCACCACTTGGCGCGCGTAATGCTGCTCGAGCAAGTTTACCGCGCCTACCAGATCGAGGCAGGAACGAAATACCACAAGTAACACAAACCATCTACAAAAGGAGGAACCGCCCATGTCAGATGAAGTGAAGCTCACCTGGGGCAAGACAGAACATGACCTTTCCGAGCGCTGGCCCAAGGACGCCGGCGGCAAGAACGAGCAGCCCGCGTTCTTAACGCGCGTGATGGATACAAATGCAGAGGCGGATATGCTCTGCTCCATGCTGCGCGCCTACGGCATTCCCGTGCTGCGCAGATACGAGGGCGACGGCGCCTTCGGCAAGGTGGTGCTCGGCACGCCCGGGCACGGCACAGGGCTTTATGTCCCCGCGTCCATGCTCGAGGACGCGAAGAATCTGATCCGTCCCATCGACGAAATTCCGGAACAGGAGGATAAGCAATGAATTACCGTCAGGAATATGAAAAGTGGCTCGCCTCTCCCGCGCTGAGCGAGGAAGAACGCGCTGAGCTCAAGGCCATCGCAAACGACGAAAAAGAGATTGAAAACCGTTTTTACGGCCCGCTCGAATTCGGCACCGCGGGTCTGCGCGGCACGATGTATGTGGGGCTTCACAACATGAACCGCCACGTGATCCGCTGGGCGACGCAGGGCTTTGCCAACGTGATCCGGGCAGAGGGCGAGGCCGCCATGCAAAAGGGCGTTGCCATCTGCATGGACTGCCGCAACCACTCGACGGAATTCGCGCGCGAGGCAGCCTGCGTCATGGCGGGCAACGGCATCGCCGTCAGGCTCTTTGAGTCGCTGCGCCCCACGCCCGAGCTTTCGTTTGCCGTGCGCGAATACGGCTGCACCGCGGGCATCAACGTCACCGCCTCGCACAACCCCAAGGAATACAACGGCTACAAGGTCTACTGGTCGGACGGCGCGCAGCTGCCGCCCCAGCACGCCGCCGCCATCGCAAGAGAACTCGAGACGATCGACATTTTCACGGGCGTTACGTCCATGGACTTTGACGAGGCGGTGCAAAAGGGTCTCATCACGATGCTCGGCGCAGACTGCGACGAGCGCTTCATGGCCAACGTCATGAGCATGGTCAACGACTATGATACCGTCAAAAAAGTCTCGGGCGACTTTAAGCTTGTCTACACGCCCTTCCACGGCTGCGGATACAAGCTCGTACCCGAGGCGCTTACAAAGCTTGGCATCAAGCACCTTCTCTGCGTGCCCGAGCAGATGGTCATCGACGGCAACTTCCCCACGGTCGTCTCCCCGAACCCGGAGAATCCCGAGGGCTTCTATCTCGCCATTGACCTTGCCAAGAAAAACGACGTCGACTTTATCCTCGGCACCGACCCCGACAGCGACCGCGTCGGCATCATGGTGCGCAACCGTCAGGGCGAATTTGAGCCTGTCACCGGCAACCAGACGGGCGTTCTGCTGCTCGACTATCTCATCGGCGCGATGAAGCGCGCAGGCAAGCTGCCTAAAAACGCCGCCGCGCTCAAGACCATCGTGACAACCGAAATGGCGCGCGCCGTGGCGGAGGCGAACGGTCTTGCCTGCTATGATACCTTCACGGGCTTTAAGTTCATGGCCGAGAAGATGAACGAGCTGGAAAGCGCGGGCAAGAACACCGTCATCTTCTCCTATGAAGAGAGCTACGGCTACATGATCGGCCATTATGTGCGCGACAAGGACGCCGTCACCGCCTCGCTCCTCCTCACGGAGATGGCCGCATGGTACTACGCCCAGGGCATGACGCTTTTCGACGCGCTCGAGGCGCTCTTCAAAAAGTACGGTTTCTTCGGTGAAAAAACCTTTAACCTCGTCATGCCGGGTCTCGACGGCGCGGAGAAGATGGCTTCTCTCATGAAGTCCCTGCGCGAAACGCCGCCGCGCGAGATCGCGGGCGTTCCGGTCGCCGTGTACAAGGATTACGCAGACGGCACCGCGCGCGACGCCGCGAGCGGCAAGGTGACGAAGATCGCGCTCGCCGGCTCGAACGTGCTGCGCTTTGAGCTCTCCGACGGCACGCACATCGTCGTGCGCCCGAGCGGCACAGAGCCGAAGATCAAGGTCTATGTGCTCACCAAGGGCGCGGACGCGCAGGAGCGCGACGCGAACCTTGAAAAATACGCCGTCTGGGTCAAGACCCTCGCCTGAGTTCCCCGTTTCCCAAAGCAGCAGAGGACGGCGCGGCACCGCGCCGTCCCCCGCTTATTTTTGCCTCACCGCGGCGAAAGGATGAATACGCCCTATGACTCTGCTCGCTCTCTACTGGTCTATTATGATCGCCTGCTACCTCATCGCAGGCAAGCTACGCCGCCATAAGGACCGCTTTCATTTTCTGGACAAGCTCACGAGCTTTTTCATCTATCTGCTCATCTTCCTCATGGGGCTGCGCATGGGCGCAGACGAGGAGGTGACGTCGAGCCTCGGCAGCATCGGCGTGCAGGCGCTGTTCATTACGTTCCTCACGGCCGTCGGCAGCATGCTCGGCGGCACTGCCGCGCGCAAGATCGTGCATCTCAACCGCCGCGCCCTGCCCGTCGGCACGGAAGACAACGCTGCCGAGGAACGCGGCGGCGGGGTCAACACCTCCGGCATCAAGTCCTCGATCATCATTTGCCTGATGGTCGTCTGCGGCATGCTGCTGGGCTACTTCGTTCTGCCGCGGCTCATGGCGCCCGAGCGCTTTGAAGAAGTCTCCAGCACCCTGCTCGTCATCGGGCTTTGCATCATGCTCGGCTCGGTGGGCTTCAGCATGGGACTTGACGGCAGCATCGTGCGCGTCATGCGCGGCGCGGGGCTGGGCGTTGTGCTCGTGCCCATTTTCTCTGTGATCGGCTCGCTGCTCGCCGGCGTCGTCTATGCGCTCCTCTCCCCCGTCACGCTGCGCGAAGGGCTTGCCATCAGCGCGGGCTTCGGCTGGTACACGATGGCGCCGAGTGTCATCTCCGGCGCAGGACACGCGGTCGCGGGCGCGATCTCGTTTCTGCACAACGTGCTGCGCGAGACGATGGGTCTCATCTTCCTGCCGCTCATCGCCAGCAAGATCGGCTACATCGAGGCCGTCACCATTCCCGGTACCGCTTCGACCGACCTGTGCCTGCCGCTTGTGGAAAAGTACTGCAATCCCGAAACCATGGCTTACTCGTTCTGCACGGGCATGCTGATGTGCCTTTCCTGCGCGGCGCTCGTGCCGCTCATCATCGGCGCTTGATCTCCCCCCGCAAGAGCAAAAGCGACGCCCTCTTTCAAAAAGAGAGCGTCGCTTTTTTATGCTTCTTCTCAATGCGGTGCAAAATCAGAAGGTCACGACCTCCTGCTCGGGCTTCGACGTTGTGGTGATCTTCTCAACGTACAGCACGGGGCCTTCGCCCTCGTAGGCGTCGAGATATTCCTTCTTGACCGTCGCGGTGATCTCCACCCAGTCGCGGTTTTTGTAGGCCTTCAGGCTGTCGCCCTTGGCGACGATGCCGACAAACTGAATGTCGTTTTCGCAGCAGGTCATCACAAAGCGGCCGGGACAGTGGATACCGGGGAACTTCTTCGAATGGCACATGATGAGCTTCATGTGCACCTTCTTGCCGTCCCAGCGGTCGGTGTGATCCATCGCGTCAACGTACCAAACGCCGTAGTCGTCGTCCGGAATGTCGATGAGCTCGGGCGTCATGTCGAAGGGGCACTCGTCGCCGGTGAGGTAATCCTCGCTGTTGCCGTCGTTGTCCTCAAGGTAAATGTCCGCGCGGCGGTTGACCATGCGCAGATTCCGCGCGCGCAGGCTCTCCTTGAGCGCATCGTCGCAGCGATTGAAGACGATCATATCCGCATTCGTGATCTTCTCCATCATGAGCTGGCCCATGTTCTTAACGAACAGCTCAAACGTCGGCGCCTGCACGAAGGTCATGATCTGGTAGAGCACCCAGTTGGCGGGCAGCACCTCGCGGTAGAGCTTTTCCATCTGCCACATGCCGTTGTACTCGATGAGCACCTGCTTGGGGCGGTACTTTTTTTCAAGCTCTTTGCAGAATGCGAGCGTCAACTCGTCCTCATCGTCCACCGTGACGACGGTGACGTTGTCGAGCGCTTTCTTCTCGTACTCCTCATCGCCCTCTTCGCAGCAGATGAGCAGCGTCTTATCCTCGCGGGCGAAACCGTCTTCTAAAATGCCGTTGATAAAGTTCGTCTTGCCGGAATCCAGAAAACCGGCAACCAGATAAACAGGAATATCCATCGATCACACTCCAAACAGTTCGGCAAGGCCGTTTTCCTTGAGCTCTGCGCCGATGACGCAGAGGCGGCCCGTGTAGTCGGGATGGCCTGCGCGGACCTCGTGCTCTTCGGGCACATAGTCGAACTCGAGCCAGCCGTCCTCACCGTTTACGATGCCCTTGGCACGCAGGATATGGCCGTAGTCGCCGCTGTCAAGCTTGCGGAGCATCTCTTCAAGCGCTTCGCGCGTGAACTTCTTCGGCGTTTCCTTGCCCCAGGAGGCAAAGACGTCGTCGGCATGGTGATGGTGGCAGGAGCATTCAGGATCGTCGCACTCTTCACCGTCGTGGTGATGATGGTGATGCGCGTGCTCGTCGTGGTCGTGATGATGTTCATCATGGTCATGGTGGTGTTCGTCATGCTCGTGCTCATGCTCATGGTCATGCTCATGCTCATGGTCATGCTCATGGTCATGCTCATGCTCATGATGGTGATGCGCGTGCTCGGCCTCTTCGATCTCGTGCTCATGGCGCATTTTCTCGAGAAGCTCATCGCTGAGCGACACCTTCTCGACCGCGGAGAGAATGGTCTTGCCGTCCAGCTCGTCCCACGGCGTCGTCAGGATAGCGGCGTCGGGGTTCTTCTCGCGCAGCATCGCGGCAGCGGCCTCGAGCTTCTCCTGCGAGAGCTTCTGCGTGCGGGAGAGGATGATCGTGCCGGCGGCCTCGATCTGGTTATTGTAGAACTCGCCGAAGTTCTTCATATAGACCTTGACCTTGCTTGCATCGGCCACGGTGACATAGCTGTTGAGCTTGAGCTCGTCCGGGCACTCGTCCACGGTGCGCTGCACGGCAACGATCACGTCGGAGAGCTTCCCCACGCCGCTCGGTTCGATGAGCACGCGGTCGGGGTGGAACTGCTCCACGACCTCCTTGAGCGCCTTGTTGAAGTCGCCAACAAGGGAGCAGCAGATGCAGCCGGCGGACATCTCGGAGATCTCGATGCCGGACTCCTTCAGAAAGCCGCCGTCGATGTTGATCTCACCGAACTCGTTTTCGATCAGCACGAGCTTTTCGCCGCTGTAAGCCTCGGCGATCAGCTTTTTGATGAGCGTGGTCTTGCCGGCACCCAGAAAGCCGGAGAAAATATCAATTTTCGTCATAAGAAATACGCTTCCTTCTTTAATATTGATTTCCAAACTTATATTATAATTGGAATTTATGAATGATTCAAGTCTTTTGCGTGGAAATCTTCTAACTCAAGGCACGCTTTCCTCCTGCGCGCGGCACAGTGCGCCGAGTGAGTCGATCAAGCTGCGCACCGCCTCGCGGCCGAGCGGCGGGAGCGCGCGGTAGGCCTCGATCAGCGCCTGCTCCTCGTGCGAGCAGACAAAGCTCCCCGCGCGGAACGAATCGCGGTAGAGATAGTTCGGATCAATTTGCAGCGCGTCGAAAAGGCGCAGCAAGACCTCTTCCTTGGGCGAGCTGACGCCGTTTTCATAATTGCTGATAGCAGAGGGCGAAACACCGAGCATCTCCGCCAGAGAAGCGCGCGAGAGCTGAAGCTCTTCACGCCGCAGCCGCATTTGTTTGCCAAAACTCATCCGATTTCCTCCGTCTATGACAGACTACGACAAGATTTGACAGCATTCTATCGCAGAAACTTGTATCTGTCAATTCAGTTTAACAAGAATCTTGTAATTTTATTCTTGACATAGCAAGATTCTTGTGATATTTTAATTTTGCTGACAAGAACCTTGTATTCCGTCGGCATGCCATGGCAGTCTCCTCCTGCCGATGCAACCGCTGCCCGCACCGCTCAGGGCAGCATGCTCCCCCGAAAAAAGAGAAAAAGCGCGCTGCCGCTCGACAGCAGCAACGCACAGAACAAATAGAGAGAAAGACAATAACGAGCCGACACCTTGTGTCCGCTCGTTATTGTTTGTTTATCGACAGGCCCTGAAACGAAAAAAGAACGAGTTGATGAAACCATCAACCCGTTCCTGGTGGGGGAAGGTGGATTCGCTTTTCTGCGGAAAAGCCACGCCGGTTGCGGCATGCCACCGGCATACCGCCAAGAGCCGGCTTTCGAATCCTAAGATACAAAAAATTATCGAGCAAACACAAGTGTCTGCTCGATAATGGTGGGGGAAGGTGGATTCGAACCACCGAAGTCACTGACAACAGATTTACAGTCTGCCCCCTTTGGCCACTCGGGAATTCCCCCATATTCAATTATAGTGCTTGTCGGTGGAGCTGGTAGACGGATTCGAACCCCCGACCTGCTGATTACAAATCAGCTGCTCTACCAGCTGAGCTATACCAGCATCTCAGCAACGAACAGGTTGTATATTACCAGACTCCGCGCAATTTGTCAATAACAAAGTTCAAAAAAAGGAGGAAATTTATTGTACACGAAAAACAGGCGCCGGCCGCCGGCGAAAAGGCGCCAAATCACCACGGTCTGCTCGCTCTGCGCGCAGGAGATCCGCGCGGGCGAAACACTGTGGCAGCGGGACGGCGCGACCATCTGCGCAGACTGCTTTCTGCCGTTTGCGCGCGAGGAGCTGCGTCCCTTCGAATACATATTGGGAGAGGAGATGGCGGAATGACCCTGTATCAGATGTCTTTTGTTTATCGCGAGGACGCGCTGCGCTTCCGCATGCGCATCACGGCGCTGCGCGAGCAGGCCAAGGCCGCCCCGACGAGGGACGAGCGCGAGCGCTTCAAGCGGCGGATCCTGGAGCTGCAGCAACTCCAGCGCCAGTCGTACGAGCTTGCGGAGCTGACGCGCCATTACTATGAGAGGGGGTACTGGCGCAGTGAAAAATACACCTTATAAAATACGCAACAACGAGATCTACGGTGATCTGACCGCCTGGCTGACCGCGCACGCCGGAGACAACGAGAGCGACCTTATGCGCCTCAAGCGCAATCTGCGCCTCGCGCGGGAAGAAGAGCTGACACCCCGCCAGCGCGAGCTGCTGCGCCTGCGCTACGAGGAAAACATGACCGTAAGCGAGATCGCCGCAGCGATCGGCCGGGACAAGTCTACCGTTTCGCGCACGCTCTCCCGCGCGCGCAGAAGGCTTTACAAATGTCTGCGATATGGGCTATAATAAAATAGAGAGGATTTGGAACTGAAACCCGCGCCGACACATAAGCAGCGGCCGGTGCGACAAAAACGAGGAGGAAAGATCATGCTGCACAAAGCACTGCAAAACAAATGGGTGCGCGTCCTGATCGCGGTTTTTGCAACGTTTCTCTACGCGCTGGGCGTAAACCTTTTCATCGTGCCGATGGGGCTTTATTCCGGCGGTGTGGTCGGTCTCAGCCAGGTCATTCGTACACTGCTCATGCAGCATCTTGATCTGCCCGCGGGCGTGGACATCGCCGGTATTCTGTACTTTCTCATCAATATTCCGGTGCTGTATCTCGCCTGGCGCGACCTCGGCCGCGGTTTTTTGCTGCGCACGCTGATCTGCGTGGGCGCGTCGTCGTTCTTCCTGAGCGTGGTGCGCTCCCCCGCCGTGCCGATTCTGGAAGATCCGCTCGCCTCGTGCCTTGTCGGCGGCATTCTCTGCGGCTTCGCCCTTGGTCTCGCCCTTACCTGCGGCTGCTCGACCGGCGGACTGGACGTTGTCGGTCTGTGCCTGACCAAGCGCGGCAGCCGCTTCACCGTCGGGCGCTTTTCTCTGGGCTTTAACATCATGCTCTACGTTGCCTGCGCGTTCCTCTTCGACCTGCGCACGGCCATCTATTCGGTGATCTACACGGTGTTCTGCGCGCTGTTTATCGACCGCGGACATCAGCAGAACATCAACGTGCAGGTGCTTATCTTCACCAAGGACGCTGACCCCGCGCTGCCGCAGCGCATCATGTCCCGCATTGGCCGCGGCCTGACCTACTGGGAGGGCAAGGGAGCCTACACCGGCAGCGACATTCGCGTGCTCTGCGTCTGCGTGTCGAAATTTGAGACAGCAGACTTGCAGGAAACGGTGCACGAGATCGACCCACACGCATTCTTTATCGTACAGGAGGGCGTTCGCATCGGCGGCAATTTCATCAGAAAGATCTCATAAGCCAAACACGGCAGCATTGGAAAAAGGGCGCGCAGCGCCCTTTCTTTTTCAGGGAGGAACATCGTATGGAACAGCACACAATGAAGGTCATCGCAAGGATCCGCTCCGACTTTCCCGAAAAATTCGGCATTCCGCGCCAGAGCGGCCTTGTGCCGGAGCTGCGCTCAAAGATCGTCTTTGAACCGGAATTCCGCAATGCCGACGCGCTGCGCGGCATCAAGGGATTTTCACATCTCTGGCTCATCTGGCAGTTTTCCGCCGCCGTGCGCGACACCTGGTCGCCCACCGTCCGTCCGCCGAGGCTTGGCGGCAACGAACGCGTCGGCGTGTTCGCCACGCGCTCACCGTTTCGCCCGAACGCCCTCGGCCTTTCCTGCGTCAAGCTGGAGGGTGTGCAGCACGAGAACGGGCTTGGCGATGTTCTGCTTGTCTCAGGCGCCGACCTGATGGACCTGACGCCCATCTACGACATCAAGCCCTATCTCCCCTATGCCGACGCGCACCCCGAAGCGCTCGGCGGATTTGCTCCCTTGCCAAAGGAAACGATCGCGGTCCGCTGCCCGCCGGAGCTTCTCTCTAAAATCCCAGAGGGACAGCGCGAGGCGCTGCTCGGTGTGCTTGCTCAGGATCCGCGCCCGCAATATCAGCACGACCCCGCACGCGAATACGGCATGAGCTTTGCCGGTTGGGACGTTCGCTTCCGCGTGAACGGCGATACCCTTGAGGTATTTTCTTTAGCGGAAACCAAGCATTGATAAAAATGCCGTTAAAGGAAAAACCTCTCGCGTTAAGCCGGTGTTAAGGCCGCTTCCAAACGCTTGATATGTTCTCTCCGTGCGCTATAATAGCGCCAGATTACATAAAAGGAGCGTATCCACCGATGGAAGTATCCAGCGCATTTGTTGTTGTCATGGGCATGGGCGTCACGTTTGTAGGTCTGTCCTGCATCATCTTTCTGACGCTGCTCATGGGCAAAATCTTATCCCGCCCCGAACCGCCGAAGGCTGAGCCTGTCGTTCCGGCAGCCCCTGCCGTCCCCGCAGACGGGTTGACGGACGAGGTCAAGGTCGCCATCATGGCGGCGATCGCGCAGCAGCCCGGCTTCAATATGGCGAACGTGACAAACGTCAGCATTCGCAAGATTTGAGTTTGTATTCCGCTTCTTCCTTTATACGGCAAAAGGGACGGCCTTGGCCGTCCCTTTTGCCGCAAAAAAATATTCGATTTAGCACAAAATTAGCGGCTCGTATGGTATAATAGGTGCGAATAGTATGCGGAGGCTTTCTCCGCGCCAATAATCAAGCGAGAAAGGGCAGCAATATGAAAACAACGCCCAAGCACCTGCGCCATTTTTACGATTTTCTGCTCACCGTGGCAATTCTGGCAATCGCGACGATCCTCTGCACACTGCTGCGCAGACTCGACGACGGCAGCGGCTACGTCAACCTCATTTTTGTGCTGGCGGTCGCGTGCATCTCGCGTTGGACAGAGGGCTTTTTCTGGGGCACGTTCAGTTCGGTATCGGCCGTTCTCTTCGTCAACTTCGTCTTTACCTACCCCTATTGGGCGTTTAACTTTACGATCACCGGCTACCCGCTCACCTTCCTTGCCATGCTGACCGTTTCCATCATGATCAGCGCGATGAACACGCAGATCAAAAAGCAGGAAAAGCTGCGCCTCGAAACGGAAAAGGAGGCCGTGCGAGCCAATCTCCTGCGCGCCATGTCGCACGATATCCGCACGCCGCTCACCAGCATCGTCGGCAACACGGCGGCGATCCTTGACAACGAGGATTCCTTCTCCCCCGAGCAGAAGCGCCGCCTTCTTGAAGATGTGAACGAGGACGCCCAGTGGCTTATCCGTATGGTGGAGAACCTTCTTTCCATCACGCGCATGAGCGGCGGCCAGGCCAAGATCGAAAAGGAATGCGAGGCAGCGGAAGAAATCGTTGCCGTTTCGGTCAGCAAATTCACCAAGCGCTTCCCCAATATCCAAGTTACCGTTGAGGTGCCGGACGAGGTGCTGATGGTGCCGATGGACGCAACACTCATTCGTCAGGTCATGATGAACCTGCTGGAAAACGCCGCCATTCACGGCGGCAACGTCACGCAGATCCGTTTTCAGCTCTCGCGCGAGGGCAGCAGCGCCTGTTTTGCCATCAGCGACAACGGCATCGGCATTCCGAAGGAAAAGCTTCCGACGATTTTCGACGGTGGGCTTTCCGGCGTATCGCACAACAATTTCGACATGAAGAAGAACATGGGCATCGGCCTTTCCGTGTGCTATACCATCGTCAAGGCGCACGGCGGCACGATGACCGCAGAAAATCTGGAATCAGGCGGAGCGTGCTTCCGTTTCTATCTGCCGCTGGAGGAGGGCATCAACAGTGAAATTGAAGGATAAGGTCCTCGTTGTCGAGGACGAACAGAACATCAGCAACTTTATTTCGACGGTTCTCACCGCAAACGGCTTTGACGTTCTTATGGCGCAGACAGGCGCCGAGGCGATCTCGATGATCACCTCTCACTGCCCCGATCTCATCATTCTCGACCTTGGCCTTCCCGATATGGACGGAATGAATATCCTCAAAGAGGTTCGCTCGTGGTCGAATCTGCCGATCATTGTCGTTTCGGCACGCACGCACGAGAGCGACAAGGTCACAGCACTCGATTTCGGTGCGGACGACTACATCGAAAAGCCGTTCGGCACGAGTGAGCTGCTCGCGCGCATCCGCACGGCCATTCGCCACACGCGCACGCCGCTCGACAACGGCGAGATCGCCCAGTCAGGCAAGTTCACCGTCCGGGACCTCACGATCGACTACGACAAGCACCATGTGCTCGTCGACGGGCAGGACGTCCACCTGACGCTCAACGAATTCAAGATCGTGGCGCTGCTCGGCAAATATGCCGGAAAGGTACTGACCTACGACTACCTCATCAAGCAGATCTGGGGGCCCAAGGCCAAGGCCGACAACCAGATCCTGCGCGTCAACATGGCGAATATCCGCCGCAAGATCGAGAAAAACCCCGCCTCGCCCGAATATATCTTCACGGAGATCGGCGTGGGTTATCGAATGCTCGAAAACGAAGCTTGATGATAGAGCCGCTCGCGGCTTTATGATACCAGGGCGCGTGCGCGCCCACACACAATCACGCAGACGACTCCTGCCATTTGGGGACGGCAGGGGTCTTTTGCGCATCATCGCACCGCGCAGGCAAGTCCCGCCGCATGATATAAAAAACATCAGCATACCCTCTACCAAAAGAATCTTGGGAGGATATGCTGATGTTTTTTCATTTCAAACGCAACCGGGCACAAAAAGCGGAACGAAAGCCGCCGCGCTTTCTCATTCTCAAGCGCAAATGGCTGACGCTGGCCGCAGCGGGGCTGGCCGCGGCGGCGATCTTCGCCGCCGTCAATTATCCTGCCGCCGTCAGTGCGTCGACTGCAACGCGGCAGCTGCCCATCTACTGTGTGCAGCGCGACCAGAAGGTCTGCTCCATCTCGTTCGATGCAGCCTGGGGCGCGGACAACACGCAGAAAATTCTTGACGTGCTGAGCGAGTACGGCGTAACGTGCACCTTTTTCGTCGTGGGTAACTGGGCGGATCAGTACCCCGAGCAGGCGAAAGCCATCGTCGAAAGCGGCAACGAGCTGATGAATCACTCCAACGCGCACGACCATTTCAATGCCCTCTCCGCTGACGCGATCATTGCGGACGTGAATACCTGCAACGATAAGATCGAAGCGCTGACCGGCGTTCGCCCGACGCTCATTCGCTGCCCGTTCGGCGAATATGACGACCATGTGATCTCCGCCATCCGCTCGATCGGCATGGAGCCGATCCAGTGGGATGTGGAAGCGTTGGCAGCATCTGGAAGCGCCCGCGGCGCAAGCGATACGCGCGCCTTCTGCCGGTTATCCGGGCCAGAAGGCAGGTTCAAAATCCAATTGTTGCAGATACGTCGCCGGATTCATATTTTCCTTAACAGAGTCTTAGTCGTCCCCCATTTGCTGCCCGAAAATATCTCTCGCTTTAAGCGCGATGGATACTTTTTCAATAAATTCATAGTCATCTAAATTCAGCAGGTTTTTTGCCTGACCGATCCGAAATCGGACTGTATTTTCATGCTTTCCCACCTTGCCTGCCGCTCTTTTAACATCTCCGTTGCATTCAAGGTATACAGAAACCGTTTCCAAGAGATCCTGCTTTATTAGCGGGTCAAGAATGCTGCTGCAAAAATTCCTCAGGATTTGATGATTCTTCAGCGGCAGCAGCAACTGATAGACAGACAGCGCATCATATCCCATTGGAGATTTTCCCAATACTCCTCCTATTTCGTCCGCCGAAAGGGCCTGGCGAAATGCAGAAGAAAACTGCTTTACTCCCGCCGCAACCGAGCTGTACCCCATGGAATGCTCTGGCGCATAATAGGAAAAAATCGGTGTCATCTGCTGCAGTATATTGTTGATTTCCCTCTGCCCCTGACAAGGCAGCACAAAAAAGGCTCCCTCCAAATATTTAAAAAGAGGCACTTTGAATTGTATCGCCACATCTTTCTTCAGCATTTGAAGCCGCCGATGACTCAGACCCTGAAAGGTCGCATGCACAACGATGTAGTCAGATTGAACATGCGGTGCAAGGTGCCGGTAAATGTTGCGCTGCTCAGCATCAGAAAGTTCCTTGCTCAGCAGGTGGAAAATTTTATTTTCCAGTAATAACTCTGATTGATCTGATATGATGAGTTCAGAAATGTCATGTATGAGCGCACCGTAAGGAACTGTCCCGTCAATGTGAATAATCGGAAAATCCCGCGAATCGGCAAGTTCGATCACACTTTGCGGAAACTGCGGCAAAAACTCATTCAGCGCAATGCAACAAGCACTTCCCATCTGAATATAAAACGAAACTGCATCATATATCTTTGTCTCCATATCTTTATTCATATAGAAGCTACAAATAAAAGCATCTCCGCTTATAATCAAGTCGGCATCCACAAGGGGATTGATCGGACAATCTGTAAAGTTGATCCGCAAAACCTCCCGGTCAAGCCCATTCTTCCCTGCAATTACCTTGGCAGAGTTAAGAATATCCAGCTGTAAAACATCGCTTACCGTAACGCTCACAACAAGCACCTCCTTGCCTTTAATTATGCATCAGTATAATCAAGCCTTCCCAAGATGTCAAATTATACTTGCAGAATAAATGGAAAATTATAAAAATTACAGAAATTTAAATCAAATTTTGTACTATGGCACATTGAAGCGCCTTTGCATATATCTTATAATTTTGTCAAGCAATCCGCAAGGGAATTATTCAAAATAGACAAATTTTGGAGGTGCTTTTTATGAAAAAACTAACTCTTCAGGAAATCAAGGACACTTTGGTTGGCTGCACCATTCTTGGTACAGGCGGCGGCGGCTCTTTAGAGAGCGGGTTAGAGGCCGTCGAAAAAGCCTGGAACGCCGGGCACGAGTTCAAACTGCTCTCCTTCGATGAAATCAACGATGACAGCTACTATGCCAATCCTTATTATTGCGGTTCTATCGTCCCCAAGGGCGATACCAGCCAGAAACGCGGAGACGAGATCGCCACGTCGGTGAAGGCTCTGGAAGAGTACATGGGCGTTCAGTTCGAAGGCCTTGTTTCGATTGAGTATGGTGGCGGAAACACCGGCGCAGTCATGGCCGCCGCAGCTCGTACGGGCAAATACATTGTCGATGCAGATGCAGCCGGCCGCGCAGTGCCGGAGCTTCAGTTTTCCACTTATTATGTGACGGAAAATCCCATCACGCCTTTCTCCGTCGGTACTTCATTCGGCGACATGGCGATCGTCACAAACGTAGAAAATGATGCTCGCGCAGAAGCGCTCTCCCGCTATATGGCAATCGGATCCGGCGGCTTGGTTGGTATGACCGATCACCCGATCAAGGGCGACAAGCTGCGTCACGCAGTCATTCCCAATGCATTGACGTATGCAGCTACTGTTGGTCGTGCCCAAAGAGAAGCCGTTGAGCGCGGTTCCGATCCCATTCAGGCGATCCTGGACACTGGAAAGGGTAAGCTGCTTTTCCAGGGAACCGTCACCGGCGAGTCCGAATGGGGCATCAAGGAGGGCTTTACCGTTGGCACGATTCACATTGCCGGCGAAGGCGCTTTTGCACACCAGACTTCAAAAATCTGGTACAAGAACGAGAACATGGTAATGTGGATCGACGACAAGGTAAATCTCACTTGTCCGGATCTCATTTGCGTGGTGGAAAAAGCTACCGGCTACCCCATCACCAATCCGAACTGCGTCGAGGGAATGGAGGTTGCCGTTCTCGGCTTCCACTGCCACGAGCTCTGGACGCGCGAACGCGCATTGGAGATTCTTAATCCCCGATTCTTTGGATTTGATATGGACTGCGTCTTCCTTCAGGACTGATCGCACAAACCTGCAACGAACTCTTATGATTTAGGGAATGAATTTGTACCGAAATGGACAAGCACTCTTTTTACGCCAACATCTTGCAAAGGGCGGCCTATTTCGGTACAATTCAACCCCAAGCAGTAGATTCGATCACAGTAGGGAAGAATCATCATATGAGACAAAAATAGCCAAATGACGTATTGCGGGAGGCAATAATATGAGTAATAACACTGCAACCAAGGCTCCGTTGGAAGAAAAGTACAACGACTACGAAAAAACTCCAGTCCCCGAAACCGCCAGACAAACTTGGTATCAGCAGGGCATGGTATGGCTTGGCGCGGGATTTGGCCTGAGCGGATTAGCTACCGGCGGTGTGCTTGCCGACGGTCTCTCTTTCCGGGATATGCTTTTAGTCAGCATAATCGGATCTATTATCATCACCATCATCGGTACTCTCAATGCTCTTGTTAGCGCGCATACCCATCTTTCTACTTCTTTTACCTGTCGCCGCTCCTTTGGTATACAGGGTGCCAAGATCATCGGCATTATTCTCTGCATCTCCAACTTTGGTTGGTACGCATTTCAGGCAGACCTGTTCGGTACAACGATTGCTTCTGTCATCAAGCACGTTAACGGAAGCTCTGTCAATTCTGTGATTTTTACAATTATCGGCGGTATCACCATGTCGCTGACCGCCATTTTCGGATTTAAGGCGATCAAGCTTCTCAGCGAAGTGGGCTTGCCGCTGCTTGCGGTTCTCTGCGTCATTGCCGTTTGGAAAACAAGCTCCATGATTTCTTTCGGCGACATCTGGAACGCCGGGCCGGTCAGCACGCCGATTACCATTCCCATGGGCATCGCCGCCGTCGTCGGTTCCTTTGCCGTAGGTGTTACAATGGTAGGTGACTTCAGCCGCTTCTCTAAGTCCAAGCGGGACTGCATGATCGGCGTAAGCATCGGTCATTGCTGGGGATACATTCCCATCTTGATGTGCGGCGCATTCTTCAACTACGCTTTCCACAACTGGAATATCGTGGAGATTATGATTCTGTCCCTCGGCTTGGGCCTGTTCGGCGCTCTTGTGTTGATCATCGGTCAGTGGACCACGAACGACAACAATCTGTACACCAGCGTACTGGGTCTTATGAATACTCTGGATGGTATCAGCAAAGTCCCCCGCATGCGCCTGACCCTCATTGTCGGTTTGATCAGCACTGCAATTGCTGCAGTTGGCTTGTATAAATACTTTGTGACTTTCCTCTCGTTGTTAGGCGTGTTCATTACCCCGATCGGCGGTATCCTGATCGCTGACTTCTATATCTGCAACCGGAAAAACTATGACGGCGGCGACGTTCCTCAGGGCATCAAGTGGGACGCCATTGTGTCGTGGGCTGTGGCTTCGTTTGTCGGCGTTACCATGACGGCTCGCCCCGTGGGTCTTGGTTGGTTTGTCGCGGTGGGTGATGTGATCCCCGTTCCCCTGATCTGCATTGCAGTCGCTATGGTGTTGTACGTTGTAAGCCAGAAGCTCCAGAACCGGAAGCTCCAGAATAAGGCTGGTGCAGTTTAATGGACAGCATGCAGCGCGTTCTTTCTTACTTCCGTGAAATCTGCAGCATTCCCCGGCGCTCCGGCGATGAATCAAACGTAGCGCAGTATTTAATCGAAACAGGAAAGCGCCTCGGTCTGGAAGTTGATCAGGACAGCTGCGGAAACGTGGTTCTCCGCAAAGCGATTTCCCAAGCAACGCCGCCTACAATTCTCCAAGCTCATATGGATATGGTATGGGAATCGACGGGAACTCCTTATCAAAAGGGCGTATCATTGCGCGAAACTGATGAATGTCTCCACGCAGTCGGTTCGACCTTAGGCGCAGATAACGGAATCGGAATGGCTCTGATCCTCGCACTGATGGAAGACGACACGGTACAGAATATTGAGGGTCTTTTTACAGTAGACGAAGAAACCGGTATGACCGGTGCCAAAGAATTGGACGCATCTCTTGTTTCCGGTACCCGGCTGATCAATTTAGACAGTGAAACAGAAGGGACATTCACCATCAGCGCCGCAGGCGGTCTCAACATCATTTTGAATGCCTCCGTTGAATGTCATAAGCAGTCGCGGTTTCATAACCCCAAGGTCCTCAAGCTCTCTGTATCCGGCCTAAAGGGCGGCCATTCCGGTCTTGATATTGGAACCCCGCACCTCAACGCCATTCAGATTTTGGTTTGCTGGCTTCGCAGCTGCCCCGCTTCAAACTGGGAATTGCTCGAACTGCACGGCGGTACACGTTCCAATGCGATTCCAGTTTGCGCAGAAGCCCTCATTCAGGTCGGCGATACATCTTCAGAAGAAGAATGGAAGCTTGCCGCCAGCGCAATCACCGCTCAGGCAGAATCTGTGGATCACGTGATTCTTCTTCAGACTTCATTTGAGGCACCGATCTGCAAGCAAGCATATACGGATTCCTTCTGCGATCAACTGCTCTCTACGCTTGCCGCCCTGCCTCACGGTGTATTGCAGCGTACCCCGGAAATAATCCAGCTTTCCAGCAATTTAGCCACTGTCCGTCAGCTTGGCGATAATGTTGAAATTGTGGAAAGCCTGCGTGCTTCTTCTCAGGCGTTTCTCAGCGAAGGAAGAGACCTCGTCGTTCACACCGCTGACCGCGCATCGTTTCAATCTTCTCAGCAGGATTACTATCCGCCTTGGGAATCTGCAAAAGATGTTCCGCTGCACGTACTGTTTGCACAAACTTACCAATCATTATTTCAGCAGCCCTGCATTATGGAAAATGTTCATGCCGGTGTTGAATGCAGCATTCTCCAGGAACGTTGCCCCTTCATTCAGGAAATGATTTCTATTGGCCCAACCATTCGCTATGCGCATACAGTTCAAGAAAACGTAAATCTTTCCTCGATCGACAGGGTATACCAGTTGTTAAAAGCAGTGCTACGGCAGCTTTCTAACTAAAGTAAGGAGAGCAAGCCCATTTCGTGCTTGCTCTCCTTGTACTTTTTCTCATGCTGAAATGCAATTATCCCCTTACTCCTCTTCCCGCTCCGGCCGGTGCCGTTCCGCAGGGTGCAGCAAAAAGCTCCTCATGTAAAGCGCGTCGCCCGTGCAGTGGAAATCGAAGGTCATGCCATCGCCGGAGTCGGTCGATACGCCGATCTCCGCCTGCTTGACGATGTGGTAGTGCGAGCGGATACCGCTTTTGAAATAATCGCGGGTGTAGTTCTTCTCTCCGTTCAAGGGGTACATTTCCCGCAGCTTTTGCAGCGAGCGGCTGTCGGGGTCAAAGTAGAAATAAGTGCCGATCACGGAGGCAGAGGGCTTGAGATACTGCCGCATCCGATCGAGATAGAAATCGTCGGCGTAGATGCCATATTCGTTCGTGCTGCAATAGTCGATCAGCAGGTCGACGCAGCCCTTTCGCAGCGGGAAGGTAGTGTTGTCCGCTGCCGCAATGTAAAGGATCTCCGGCTTTGCGGGCAGGCGGTCGATGTAGCCCTTATAAAGCTCAATGATCGCGGGGAACTTGTCCTGCACCACATAGATGTTGCTTGGATCGATCTGCGTCAGCTTCTTGTAAAGGGCGAAAAACGAGTTCAGGTGCGTTTCCATCACAACGCTGCCGCTCGGCAGGGAAAGCTCCTTGATCCGCGTCCCCATCCAGTTGTAAGACTTCTGGATCAATGACACCAGCTCGCTCGGCGCGCTGCGGTACAGTTCGCGGTCAATGTCCGGTTCGTCAAAGGGGTACTTTTCCTCGCACTCGGCGTAGATGATCCCGTTGCGGATCTCCGCACGGTAGCCGCAGCTACAGTGGAGGTCGGCGGAAAAAATAGCGGACATATCCATATCTGCCTTGCTGATCTGGAACGCGCCGCCGCAGCGCGGGCAGCACAGCAGTGAGAGCGCGCGCAGCGGCACGCCGGTCGGCGCAAGAGCGCTGCCATGCGGCGCCGCCGCCTGGCGGTTCAGCTCATCAATGAACTCGTTGATCTCTTCTTTGTAGTGCTGATACCGCACACGCTGATCCTCTAACTGTTTCTGATGTGTGCGCAGCAGCGCCACGCAGTCCTCCACCGTGTCCTGCTCCACGCCGCTCGACACGCGCTCGAGCGAGAGCAGCCTGTGCGCCGTTTCGAGGGAAAGCCCCCACTTTTTGAATTGCACGATTCTCTCTAACGTATGGCAGTCCTGTTCATCGAAAAGGTACTGCGGTCCCTCGCCGTCTGGTACGATCAATCCTCTGCGGATATAATAGCGGATCGTGGAGACCGGAACGCCGGAACGTTTAGATGCCTCACCGATTCTCATTTTATTTTTCTCTCCTATCTCTGATAACAGCAGGCGTACAGTATTTTATTCGTATTTTATCACGCAAAAAAGAGAATTACAAATTCATTTTTTATAAAGATAAAGCTCACTCCACCTTTTGGCGAAATATCGGCAAAAGGTAAAGTGAGCTTATCTGTAGCGCGTGAAACGAAAAAAACGGTCTCTTGACATGAACGCGGATTTTCGACTTACAATAGGCTTCACAGTCAAATAGCTTTTTAGAAATGATAAGGAGTGAATGCTATGCCGTCGATCAAACTTCCGCCGAGCGAGGCGATAGATGACCTGTACCGCGCCATTCTGAGCCTTCGCAGCGAAGATGAGTGCCATCTTTTTTTCAGTGACCTCTTCACCCGTCAGGAATTGTCCCTTTTTTCGCAGAGGCTGCAAGTTGCACGAATGCTGTCGGACGGCTGCACCTACGGCGCTGTGCGCTCGCAGCTGTCAACCAGCAGTTGTACCATCACGCGTGTCAACACAAACCTGCAATTCGGTACCGGCGGCTATCAGCTCATTCTTGAACGGCTGAACACCGCCGGCACACAGACAGACGAACAGGATCTAAGTCTTAGATGAACTGCGAAACAATGACCGCAGCGATCATCAGAGGAATGTTGAAGGCGATGAAGGTCGGCACGCAGGTATCCCAGATGTGATTGTGCTGACCGTCGGCGTTCAGACCGGACGTGGGGCCGAGGGTGGTATCGGACGCGGGGGAACCGGCGTCACCGAGAGCCGCAGCAGCGCTCATCAGCAGGATGGTAGCAGCGGGAGAGAAGCCGATGTGCTCGCAGAGGGGCACGAAGAGGACAGCCAGAACGGGGACCGTACCGAAGGAGGTACCGATGCCCATGGTGACCAGAAGACCGATGAGGGTGATGACGATCGCAGCGACGAGCTTGCTGCCGCCCATGACGGAAACGCCAGCTTCGACCAGCTCATTAACACCGCCGGTCGCCTTGATGACGGTAGCATAACCGCCGGCGATGAGCATAACGAAAGCGATCAGGCCCATGAGCTTCACGCCGCCGGCGAGCTGCTCGTCGATCTCGTTCCAGGGAATGGCGCGGAAGACGATCATGACGGCGAGACCGGCGAGGGAGGACAGAGCGAGGTCTTCGGTGAGGACCTGAGCGACAACGACGACGACGATGGCAGCCATGGTCACATAGTGACGGTAGCCGAGCTCGCCGGTGACAGCGTCAGACGCGGAGGTATCCGCCTCGATCATCTGATAGTCGCGGGGCTTACGATAGAGCACAAACACGGCGATCAGCAGGCCGATGAGCATGGCAACGGCGAGCACCCAGTTGACCTTGGCAACGTCGTTGACAGTGACGGCCATGCCGTTGGCGGTCAGGTTGTCGCTGATGATGGTCTGGAAGATCAGACCGAAGCCAAAGGGAATGGCAATGTAGGGAGCCTTATGACCGAAGGCAAGGCAGCAGGCCACAGCGCGGCGGTCGAGGCGCATCTTGTTCATCAGCACGAGCATGGGAGGAATCAGGATGGGGATATAAGCGATGTGAATGGGGATGAGGTTCTGAGACAGGCAGGCGATCAGGGTGATCATGCCGAGAAGCACGAGCTTCTTGGTGCCAATGATCTTGCTCAGCTTCTTGGAGACAATGTCGGCAAGGCCGGTGGTAGCGATCGCCGTAGCGAAGGTACCGAGCAGGATGTAGGCAAGAGCGGTAGTCGCGTTGCCGGAGAAACCGGACGTGAGCAGGCTCATAACGCTATCGCCGGACGCGGCGTAGATGGGGATACCACCGGCAAGACCGCCGGCAATACAGGCGACCAGCATGGCGAGCAGAACGTTCAGCTTCAGAAGGCTGAGTACGCACAGCACGATGACCGATATGGTCACGGGGTTGGTTAAAATACTCATAGATTTCCTCTCTCTCTGTTTTTGTCGATTTGTTTTTCTCCAGTTTTGCGTGGAGCAGGCAGGCGGTGTCTGTCAGGCCGCTTGCCACACTCGGTATTTTAGCATGTGTTTTATGCAAATACAACAAATTCAAGCAAATCAGTAGCCTCTTGTTTTGTGCATTGTAGCACCGGTGCACCGATGCACTAATGCAGGAAAGTAATGTGCTGCTTCTATACGATAATACGTGCAAAATGCGAAATGATACGTTATGATAGTCACACCCATAGCATAGCAATGTATATCTTTTGCCATTAGGTATACTTGCATCTCTCTTGAATGCACACAGATGAGTGAAAAGCGGGCACTTTTCACTCATCTGTGTGTTTTTTCTTTTTTTCTAAAACAAACGATATCATTTGCACTATACAAATTGTAAATTCTATTCACCAAATGCTTTATTTATGAATTTTTATATTGCAAGAGCTGCTTTCTTGTGGTAAAAATATAGCATACACTTTACTAAGGTGGTGAGCTTTCATGCCAACTGTGCAGCAAATGATTGAGCTGAGCGATACTCTGACGAAAACGCAGACGCGTATCTTCGAATACATGCTCAACCACCCGGAGGCCGTTTGCTACGACACCCTGCGCAATACCGCCGAGCGCATCGGCGTAACGGAGGTTTCCGTGCTCAAGGTTTGCCGCAAGCTCGGATGCAGCGGCTATGCCGAGATGAAAGAGGTGTTCCGGCATTACGTCGGCGAACGGCTGAAGGACTCCTTTGACCGCAGCTACACATTGGAAACGGTTGACGATCGTTCCCGCAGCGACCGCGGCGCGCTGCTGCGCTCGATGTTCGAAGCCGAGCAGCAGGGGATCACCGCGCTGGCCGCCTCGATCGGAGAGGAACAGATCTTCGACTGCGCACAGACGTTAATGAACGCGCGCGAGGTGCTACTCTTCGGTCACGATGTTTCCAAGGTGATGGCAGACTACTTCGCCCACCGCCTGAACTACCTTCGCATCAAGGCGTCAAGTCTCAAGCTCGGCGACAGCGACACGGTGAAAACCTCGCTCTCTATGGCAAACGAAAACGACGTGATCGTGCTCTTTTCGTTCCCGCCGTACTATGAGCCGGTATCCAACGTGGCCCGTTACGCCGCCTATCGCGGGGCGACGATCATCACGATCACCGACAGCAGCGCCTCCCCCGCCGTCACAGACGGGCCGTTCAATTTCATCTGCGGCACCAAGACCAAGTTCTTCTTCAACTCGCTCACCGCGCCGATCTCGCTGATCAACGTGCTCACCTCCTGCATCGCCTTGGAAATGGGCCCGGCGCTCGATCGGATCCTGGACGAGGAGCTGAGCGTATCCCGCTTTATGAGCGGAGAAATTCCAGAAGAAAGTGAGCATCTGAAATGATAACTCTGATCCAGAATGCAGACGTTTACGCCCCCCGCCACCTGGGTATGCGCGACGTACTGCTCGAGGGCGGAAAGATCGCCCTCATCGCTCCCTGCGGGGAGATCCCCTCTCGCTTTCCCACGCTGCAAACGGTCGACGCGGCAGGCAAACCGCTCGTCCCCGGATTCATTGATCTGCACGTTCACATCACGGGCGGCGGCGGTGAGGACGGCTTCTCCTCCCGTGCGCCGGAATCCCGCCTGACGGATTTTACCACTGCCGGCGTCACCACCGCCGTGGGGCTTCTTGGAACGGACGGCATCGCCCGCAGCCTGGAAACGCTTTATGCCAAGGCGCATGCCTTGACGGAAGAGGGCATGGACTGCTATATGCTCACCGGTGCCTACGGCTACCCCTCCCCCACCCTCTGCGGCAGCGTGGAGCGGGATCTCGTTCTCATCGACCGCGTTGTGGGCGCAAAGATCGCGCTCTCCGACCACCGCAGCTCCGAGATCACCTATGAAGAATTGCTGCGGCTGGCAAGCGCGGTTCGCCGCGGCGGACTACTGAGCCGCAAGGCAGGGCTGCTGACCATTCACATGGGCGATGGACAGGAGGCTCTTTCCAAGCTCTTCCGTGCATTGAAAGAATCCGAGGTGCCTCTGAGCACCTTCCTTCCGACTCATGTCGCGCGCAACAGCGCGCTGCTCGAGGAAGCGATAGAGTGGATCAAGGCGGGGGGGCAGGCCGATTTCACCGCCGGTGAGACTTCCTCCGGCGGCACGGCGCACCTGATGGCATACGCCATGGACAAGGGCGCCGACAGCAGCCGCATGACGCTCTCGAGCGATGCTTTCGGCAGTCAGCCTCGCTTTGACGAGCAGGGCCGATGCACGGGGCTGAGCTACAGCACGAGCCGCGTGCTGCACGATGAGCTTGTAAATCTTGTGCAGCATGAAGGCTTCCCGCTGGAAACCGCCCTCACCTTTATCACCTGCAATCCCGCGCGCGTGCTGCGGATGGAAGCGCAAAAGGGCTGTATCGCCGAGGGTGCAGACGCGGATCTTGTCCTTCTCGGGCAGGCGCTCAGCATCGACGGCGTCTTTGCCCGCGGCAGACAAATGGTCAAAAACGGTCAGGCGATCGTCAAGGGTCGCTTCGAATAAACGATCGGAGGAATTATGATGAAAAAAATCCTATCCCGTACAGTGTCCATCGCACTCGCAATGCTTTTGACGGTCTCCTGTCTGAGCGGCTGCGGTTCCAAGAGCGTGAATACCGCAGAGTATCTTGGCACTTATTCTACCGACGTCACCTCCCTCATTCCCTTCTACCTGCCCGACACCACGGGCAAAAAGGTCATCTCCAACGTCATCGACGGTCTGATCGAGACCGACCGCTTTGGTGCCTTCGTTCCCTCGCTCGCTGAAAGCTGGGAGCACAACGACGATTACTCCGTCTGGACGTTCCACCTGCGCAAGGACGCCAAGTGGTACGACAGCAAGGGCGCAGAGGTCGCGCCCGTCACCGCGCAGGACTTTGTGGACGGCATGCGCTTTGTTGCCGACCATAAGAAAACCAAGAGCGACATGTCCATCATCAAGAGCGTGATCGCCGGCCTCGGCGAATATTACGACACGCTCGTTGACTTTGACGACCCCAACCTGGCACCGAGCAAAAAGCCCGAAGGCCCGCGCGAAAAGCTGGAAGCACAGTTCGATGACACCGTCGGCGTCAAGGCGCTCGACGAGTACACCGTCCAGTACACGCTGACCGCGCCCGTGCCGTATTTTGAATCCTTCCTCGTCACTGAGATCTTCCTGCCCAACCACAAGGAGTTCTCCGACCAGTGCGGCACCAAGTTCGGCACCTCCCCCGACCAGCTCCTTTACTGCGGCGCTTACATTCTCCAAAGCTGGCAGCGCAACAAAGAATTTGTCATGGTCAAGAATGAAAACTACTACGATGCCGACAAGGTCAGCGTGGAAAAGATCGTTCTCCAGAAGATCACCGACGGCGCCGCCACGGTCGAAATGTTCAAGCGCGGCGAGCTGACCGGCACCTCCCTCACGGGCGATCAGGTCGAGCATTACATGCAGGATCCCGAATGGGGACAGTATGTGACGCTGCGCGACAAGTCCTCCGTCAATTTCTGGTTCTTCCCGAACTTCGAAAGCCCCAACAGCGAGTTCAACGCCTTCGTGCAGAACGAGGACTTCCGCCTCGCGCTCTATCACGCGCTCGACCGCGTGACCATTGCGCAGCTCTACAACCCCTACGACACCGAGGATATGCTGACCAACCTCATCTGCCCCGAGGACGTCTGCTACGATGAAAACGGCATCGACTACACCGATTACGCTCCCCTCAAGGAGATCAAGGAGCGCGGCGCCGCCACCTACGATCCCGCTCTTGCAAAGGAGTACTTTGAAAAGGCTCTCAGCGCGGTGACCGACGGCAGCGGCAACATTCGCGGCGCAAGCGCCGGCGAGGTCAAGATGGGACGCACCTTCTCGTTCCAGACCGACGGTAAGCTGCCGCTCCAGCTGGTCTACGTACACGGCGCGTCCTCCGACGAGGTCTCCATGGCGCAGATCATCAAAATGAACCTTGAAGAGGTCTTTGGCAGCGAGAATATCGAGGTCATCCTCTCCCAGTTCACGGGCGACAAGTACAACGATGTCATCGCTCCGGGCAACTTTGACTTTGCCTATGATAACTACAGCTTCAAATATGCCGATCCTCTCTCCCAGCTCGACCGTTTGACGACGGGCGGTGCCGTCAACGACGGCCGCTACTCTCTGCCGCAGTTCGACGCGCTGGTGAAGGAGGCCAGTGAAAAGCTCGTCGCCTCCGAGCGCTATGAACTCTTCGCCCAGGCCGAGGGCATGCTCATCAATGGCGGCTACATCATTCCGTGGGAGAGCGGCGGCGGCACTTACGGCATGACCCGCGAGATCCCGTTCACCGCGCCGCGCGGCGGCTTTGGCCTCTCCCGCTTCAAGTATAAGGGAATGCAGCTTTCCGAAGAGCCCATCTCGGCCGAGCAGTACAAGCAGCTGGAAGATGAGTTCTATGAGCAGCTGCTCAAGAGAAATGCCGGCTGAGACGCCGCCGTACCGATATAAAGGGTGGTAACATGGCTAAATATATCTTTAAGCGGACTTTGCAATCCCTGCTCAGTGTTTTCATCGTGGTATTCGTTGTATTCCTGCTGCTGCGCCTGATGCCGACCGACGGCTACTTCACGCGCGACGACTACCAGAACATGAGCGAGGCCGAGCGCGAGATGTACCTTGAGGACATCGGCGCTGTCGGCAATCCGATCAAGCTTTTCGGCAAATTCATGGTCGACCTCTTCCACGGCGACCTCGGCGAGTCCTACGTGCTCCAGCCCCACCGCGCCATTTCGGATATTCTGGCGGAAAAGATCCCCTATTCGCTCTACTTCGGCGTAGTGAGCATGCTCATCTCGCTGGTTCTCGGACTTCTGATGGGCATGGCAATGGCCAAGGGCAAGGGCGGCCTGCCGGATGCGCTGGGCACGGGCTACGTGGTCATCGTGCGCGCCGTGCCGAGCCTTATCTATCTCTTCCTGCTCCAGATCGCCATCACGGGTCTTTTCAAGATCCCCATGATGTTCAGCGAGCGCAATCCCGTCACCTGGATCCTGCCGACGATCTCGCTCTCGCTTTCGAGCATCGCCTGGTATGCCATCTGGCTGCGCCGGTTCATGGTAGATGAGGAAAACCGCGACTATGTCAAGTTCGCCCGCAGCAAGGGCATGAGCGACTGGAAGCTGATGAAGTCCCACGTGCTGCGCAACGCGCTCGTGCCTCTCGCGCAGTATTTCCCCCTGCAAATGCTTCTGACGATCTCCGGCTCCCTCGTGATCGAAAGCCTCTATTCCATTCCCGGCATGGGCGGCCTTCTTGTGGAAGCCATTCAGGAGATGGACAACTCTCTTGTTCAGGTGCTTGTCATTCTGTATTCAACTCTGGGCGTGCTCGGCGTGTTCCTCGGTGATATTCTGATGGTATTTCTGGATCCGCGCATCCGCCTTACGGAAAAGGAGGAGGGATAGTCATGAACGCTGCAAAGCCAAATCTCAAGGTCTCGCTGAGCGAGAGCATGTTCGAACGCATTCCCTTCGACTACGAAAAGAGCGAACTGACCGGCTACTCCAACTACTCCTACTGGCACAGCACCTTCCGTACCTTCTTCAAACAGCGCAGCTCCACGGTGCTGCTGGGCATCATGTGCGCGTTTGTTGCGATGAGCCTGCTCTACCCGCTCATCAGCGAGCTGATCCCCGGCTGGGAAACGAGCTACCGCAACCCGAACTTTGCCCAGACCGGCAGCGCCATGTGGAACCTCTCCCCCTGCAAGGAGCACTGGTTCGGCACGGACAACATCGGCCGCGATATGTGGGCGCGCACCTGGTACGGCACGCGCACCTCGCTGCTGCTGGGCTTTGTGATCGCGTTTTTCGACGTGACGCTCGGCACGATCGCGGGCGCGCTGTGGGGTTACGTGCAGCGCATCGACCGCTTCATGACGGAGCTTTACAACATCGTCACCAACATCCCGCAGACAGTCTATCTGGTGCTCTTCACCTACATTCTGCGCCCGAGCTTCTGGACGATCGTGCTCGCCATGTGTCTGACCGGTTGGCTCTCCATCGCGCGCTTCGTGCGAAACCGCGTTGTCGCCATCCGTGAAAACGAGTACAACATTGCCTCCCAGTGTCTCGGCACGCCGCTCTCCCGCATTCTGCTGAAAAACATCGTGCCGTATATCGTCAGCATCGTCATCATGGAGGTCGCGCTGACGATCCCCTACTCCATCGGCTCCGAGGTTTTCCTCAGCTACATCAACCTCGGCCTTCCGCTCGACGTTGTGTCGCTCGGCAACCTTGTCTCCGTCGGCAAGAACAGCTTTGAGGTCTATCCCTTCCAGCTGATCTATCCGACCATCATCCTCTCGTTCGTCACGGTGTCGTTCTATATCGTGGGCAACCGCTTCGCGGACGCCTCCGACCCGCGCAATCACATTTAAGGAGGAACGCAGCTATGGAAAATACGATTCTCAGCGTCCGCGACCTCCGCGTGAACTTCAGTCTGCGCGGCAAAACGCTCACCGCCGTGCGCGGCGCGAGCCTCGATCTCTATGAAAACGAAACGCTCGCCATCGTCGGCGAGTCCGGCAGCGGCAAGAGCGTGCTGACCAAGACGCTCATCGGCATGACCGACAAAAACGGTACGATCGTCGGCGGCAGCATCGACTTCAAGGGCACCCGGCTCGACCAGCTTGCAGAAAAGGACTGGCTCGCCATCCGCGGCAAGCGCATCGCCATGGTGTTTCAGGACCCGATGACGGCGCTCAACCCGCTCAAAACCGTCGGCGAACAGATCCGCGAGATGATCACGCTGCACTCCGACCTCAGCAAGGACGCCTCCACGGAAAAGGCGAAAAAGCTGATGGAGCAGGTCGGCATCTCCTCTGACCGCTACGGGAAATACCCGCACGAGTTTTCCGGCGGCATGCGCCAGCGCATTGTCATCGCAACTGCGATCGCCGCCGACCCCGAGGTGCTCATCTGCGACGAGCCCACCACCGCGCTCGACGTGACGCTGCAGGCGCAGATTCTCCGGCTGCTGCGCGATATTCAGCGCAGCATGGGCCTGAGCGTGATCTTCATCACGCACGACCTCGGCGTGGTAGCGAATATCGCCGACCGCGTGGCCGTTATGTACGCCGGCGAGATCATCGAAACGGGGCCGACAGAGGAAGTCTTTTCCTGTCCCGTCCACCCCTACACCCGCGCCCTGCTCCGCGCACTGCCGCAGCTCGGCATCAAGGGGCAGGCATTGTTCGCCATTCCCGGCACGCCGCCGAATCTCTACAACGACATTCAGGGCGACGCCTTTTACCCCCGTAACCCGGAGGCCATGGAGATCGACCGGCTGGAAGAGCCGCCGATGTTTTCCGTTTCCCCCGGACACACGGCAAAAACATGGACGATGCACCCCATGGCCATTCAGAAATGGGGCGACCCGCGCAGCTACCGCACCCCCGGTCTCGGCAGAGCACCCGCCGCACCCGAGCCGTATGCGCCGCGCAGCGACGAGCCGCTGCTCTCGGTCAGGGATCTCTCAATCGACTTCGGCTCCGGCAAAAAGGTCTTTCATGCCGTCAACGGCGTGTCCTTCGACGTATACCGCGGGGAGACGTTCAGCCTCGTTGGTGAATCCGGCAGCGGCAAAACGACCATTGGCCGCGCCATTATGAAGATCATTCCCACCGCCGGCGGCGAGATCCTCTACAAGGGCACGCGCGTCAACCGCCGCTTCAGTCGGGAGGAGATCAAGCAATACCGCCAGCAGGTGCAGATGATCTTTCAGGATCCCATGGCAAGCCTGAATGAGCGCGCCAAGGTGGATTACATCATCTCCGAAGGACTTTATAACTTCAACCTCTTCGAAAACGAAGCCGACCGCAAGGCCAAGGTCTCCCGCGTCATGCAGCGCGTGGGGCTGCTGCCCGAGTTTGCCAGCCGCTTCCCGCATGAATTTTCCGGCGGACAGCGCCAGCGTCTCGGCATCGCCCGTGCGCTCATCATGGAGCCGGAATTCATCATCGCCGATGAGCCGATCAGTGCGCTGGACGTATCCATTCGTGCTCAGATCATCAACCTGCTCAATGAACTGAAAAAAGAGCACTCGCTCACCTATCTGTTCATCGCGCACGATCTGAGCGTGGTGCGCTTCATTTCCGACCGCATCGGCGTGATCTACAAGGGCGCTCTGATGGAGCTTGCACCGGGCGAAGAGATCTTCGCCCACCCCCTGCACCCCTACACCCGTTCGCTGCTCAGCGCGATCCCCATGCCGGATCCCGCCTCCGAACGGGGCAAAACCTGCACGCCCTACGATCCGTCCGTGCATGATTACAGCGTGGACAAACCGGCCTGGACGGAGATCGCCCCCGGTCATTTTGTCTTTGCCAACGCGCGCGAATGCGACGAATACAGGAGGATGCTCGGATGAACGGTACATTATTGATCGCAGGCGGAAACATCGGCGCGACCGAGCAGGGCAAAGCCGACATCTTTGGCAGGTTTTCCGCCCTCTGCGGCGGAAAGCGCGGCAAGGTCATGCTCGCCGTCTGCGCCAGCGGAGAGGCGGAGGAGAGCTTTCGATTCAACCGCGAGCTGCTGCTCTCCGCCGGGATCGGCGAAGTTGTGCTGCTGCCGCTGACAGAGACTCCCGCGCTGCTTGGCCGCAGCGGTTGGACAAACCGCGCAGACGAGGCGCTGCTCCCGCTTTTTGACGGGGTGAGCGGCGTATGGTTCAGCGGCGGCGACCAACTGCACACGGCAAGGCTTCTTTTGCAGCCGGACGGTTCAGACACGCCGGTGCTCGGCAGAATGCGCCGCCTTCTTTCCGACGGCGGCGTGATCGGCGGCTCTTCCGCAGGCGCGGCGATCATGAGCCGCACGATGATCGTGCGCGGCGACGACGAGGGGACACTGACTCTCCCCGTCTGCACCGACGCGGCAGCTTACTGTGACAACGGCGGCGTTTCGCCGGAGCAGCTGCTGCTCTCGCGCGGGCTCGGCTTTCTGCCCGGCAGCATCGTCGATCAGCACTTCAACCGCCGTGCCCGGCTTCAGCGTCTGCTCGCCGCGATGGAAGACGCGGGCGAAAACGAGGGCTTCGGCATCAGTGAGGACACCGCCCTTGAGGTCTCCCTCTCCGACGGGGCGCTGCGCGTGCACGGCTCAGCCTACGTCATGCACCTTACGCGCAGCGGCGGGACGATCACCATCAACAAGTTGACTGCGGCGCAGCACGCCGTACAATAAAACTAAAATCAGGAGGAAACCAACATGAAAACTAGCAAACGTCTCTTTACTCTTATGACACTTGCTCTTGTGTTCGCACTCACCCTCACCGCCTGCGGCAATCAGTCGGATGGCGACAGCAAGGACGCCGCCTTTGATGACGCCTACGCCGTTGCGGACGTGACGCTCTGCGGCACGAACACCAACGATGCAAGCTTTATGAAGGGCTTTTCCATGCAGGGCACCGCGGGTGACCTGATCAACAACGAAAATGTCTTCAGCATTGCCATGTGCTACTCCACCGCGACGCTGGATGACGTGAAGGCCTTCTTCACCTCCGAGCGCTTCAGCGATCCCGACAGCTTCCTTGCAGAGATCGATGCGCTGGATCTCGACGGCAATATCCGCAACCTCTCCGGCGATAAGATGAGCTACTTTGACGGCAACACCGCCGATCCCATTCGCTTCTATGGCGACGGCGTTGATCTCATCAACGGCACCTCTCTTTTGCAGCAGGCGGGCGAGTATCACTTCTATCTCGTGACCATCGGCTATGAAAAGGTGCTGTGGGTCGGCGAAGCAGACCGCACCTTCGTGATGGAGCAGAGCGCCATCGACCTTGCCAACGACTTTGCCGCCGCATTTGATCTTGTCACCGAGACCACGCTGATGGAGGATCAGGACGTTTCCGCCATGACGCAGGAAGAAAAGACGCAGGCCGTTCAGGACTATTTCTCTTCTCAGGTCGACACGCTGGATCTCGGCATCACCGTTACGGCCGAATATGACGACGACCCGGACTACCCCGACGACTACTACATCACGCTCGCCAAGGACGGCAGCGAGTCCTCCGCCTACGTCACCGTGTACTTCGGCGCAGAGGCTTAAATCCATTTTCCCGACAAGCCGCGGGCGGGGCATGCTGCCCCGCCCGTTTTTTCAAAGGAGTGACTTTTGATGAAAAAATGCCTATCCGTTCTGACCGCCGCGCTCCTGCTGCTGATGCTGTGCGCCTGCGGGAGCAAGGAACCCGCCGCTCCCGAAAAGCAGGGCGATGCCTGGGTCAACCCGCAGTTCAATGAGTACACGCTCACAAAGCTGCGCATGGTCGGCAAGGGCGATGAAAGCTCCGGCTACAAGGTCGCCTTTTTCCCGCCGGAAACACTCGACGGCGCCGAGGGTTTTCTCGTTTTTTACAGCGTGCGGGAATTCGACGAGGTATGGGAATACCTCTCTTCGCTCACCCGCGAAGAGATCCTCGCGCTCGATAAGCCTGCCAACCGCGCCTATGTGATGACCGATCTCAGCTACTGCGACGGCGTTGGCAACACGCTCAACACCGCGCAGAAGGATCTTATCACCGGCGATGACTTTACAGAGCCCGGCACGCACTATTTCTACGCCGCCGTTTTCGGCGCCGACGGTCTTTTGAGTCTCGAAAAGGCGGCGCAGACCGCTTACATCGCGCCGAGCGCCGGAAAGCTGAGCTTCACGCGCGAGGGCAGCGTCCTGACCGGCACTTTTGCAAGCGATACCGAAGGCGAGATCGAAACGAACTACGTTTTCCTCTCCGCAAACGGCTATGCCGCCGTAAAGGAGCAGCTCTCCGGCGCAGACCGCACCGCGCTCGATGCGCTGAGCGGCAGCGGCTGCGCGCTGCGCTTCGACAACGCAGGCAGCACCGAGTTTTCACTGGATCTTTCCGAGCAGAAGGATCTTGACGGAAATGCCGTAGATCCCGCGCGCTGCTACTATGTCTATGTTGCCAGCGCATCGGCCGAAACGCTCATGGGCGTATCCTACTGTGCTGAGCGCTTTGTCACGCCCGAGGCGCTTCCCGCCTCCAGCGGGACGATCGGCAGCGGCAGCGGCATTCTCTTCCCCAACGGCGGCGCGGCCTCGATCGGCGGCGACCGCAGCTCCATCATCTCCACCTCGCAGGCGATCTTCCGCGGCTTCCCCGATACGCCGCGCGTCGCCGTCATCGGCGCCTCCAGCGGCAGCGAACGCGAGCTGTGGTCGTACTTCTATCAGGATACCCCCTCTGTGCGCAGCTTTGAACACCGCTTTGCGGACGCAGGATTCGAAGCAGTCTACATTCCGCTCACCGCGGAGAACCGTGATACCATCGGCAGCGACGCCTATTTTGCCTCTCTCGTTTCCAGCTGCCACGGCGTATACTTCACCGGCGGCAACCAGAGTCTTGGCATCTACGCCCTGCAAAATGCCGACGGCGATTGGAATGCCGTCGGGCAGGCCGTGCAGGATCTTTTCGCGCGCGGCGGCTTCCTTGCCGGAACGAGCGCGGGCGCGCACATGCTCGGCTCGGTCTGCTTCCAGGACGCCGACTCCCATGCGGCGCTGACGCACGCAAAGCCCACCGAAGCCGTGCTGACCGCCGCCGGCGTTGTGTGCGGCGAAGAGGGCGCGCTCTACGGCGCTCTCCCCTGCGACGCAGCCGCCTGCGGCGCCGCGCTCACCTTTGACTCCCACTTTGGCGCACGGGGAAGGCTCGCCCGCCTTTGCACCATGCAGCGCTCCGGCGGCGCGGCATACGCCGTTGGGCTGGACGAGGCGACCGGCATCGCTGTCACCGGTGGCGTCGGCACGGTCTACGGAGCGGGTACGGTCACTGTGCTTGACAATCGCAGCGCCGTTTACGGAAACGACGATTCGCATTTCAGTGTCAGCGATCTGCGCGTTTTCGTGCTGAGCGCGGGCGATCAGTTCGACTTTACAAGCGGCACGCTCATCGCTTCCTCCGCAAAGGAAGCCCCCGCAGAGTCCGCCGCACCCGAGCAGCCGGAGGACTTCCTCGCCTCCGGCAGCGCGCAGACCCGCGCCCTGCTCACCTTTGCCCTCAGCGGCGAAGAGAGCATGCATTATCCCGTCGCGGCAGACGGAGAGAAATTCACGCTGCGCGTGGAAAAGTCCGATGACTTCTCCGTTGTCTCGAGCGAGAAGAACTATGCAGCCTCCGTCCTGTCTGACCTGCCGCAGTGCGCTGTATCCGGCCTGCTGCTGAGCATCTCCTGATCTTCCGTACCTTAGGCAGAAAGCCTGATGCGTGCGCACGCATCAGGCTTTCCAAATGATATGCACCCTTTCGCCGTCGAGCATGATCCGCTCGACAAATTCGGCGGCAATGAGCTTTTTTTCGTCAAAGGACGCGCGTTGAAAATCAAACCGCCGCAGCGGTGCAGAACGGGTCGGCGCATGCAAAAGCTGCTCGCGCTCGGCGTGCAGCGCGTCGATCCTCTGGGAGATATAAGGAACGGCGACCGCGCTGCTTTCGGCGAGTGCAGCCACCAGCCGGTCGATCTTTCGCTCGATCTCCAGGATCGCCCCGGCCTGCGCGCGGTCTTTTCCTGCCGGAAGCAGTTCCATCGGACAGGCGTCAAAGCTGCGTTGGATCTCCCCCGCAATATACGCCTCCAGCTCCCGCAGATCGACATCGATCGATGCATCGCAGCCGCCGAGGTTGGAGCGTCCGGAGCAGAGCAATTTGCAGCGCTGTTCCGCCTTGATGGAATTGATCTTGACGGCGTAGCCGCACTTGGCGCACTTGAGAAGTCCGGTCAGCCACGAATATTTCCCGGCGTTGGCGCGGGGGAGCTGCGCCGCGAAAGAGAGCTTCTCCTGCACGCGCAGCCAGAGCGCAGCGGAGACGATCCCCTCGTGCGCGGAGAGGCACAGCAGCTTTTCTTCTTTCTGCGCAGCACCGCTGCGGCTGCGCTTTCCGATCAGCACGCAGCCATGCTCACCGTCATAATCCGCGCTCGTCTGGCGGCTCTGCACGCCCTGCGCCAGATAATGGCAATAAACCGCCTCGTCTGCCCGCACATAAACAGGATTGTGCAAGATGCGCGAGAGCGTCACATTGTCCCATGCCTCGCGCTTCGGGCCGTGGATCCCCCGGGCAGTCAGGTCTTTCGCAAGGCCGCGCAGCGAGGTCTCAGGCTTTGCATATTCCTCAAAGATCCGGCAGACGGTCTTCGCGTGTTCATCGGGGATCAGGGTGGAAACGCTGCGCCCGTCCACCTCCGCCTTCGAGAGCGCATACCCGTATGGCGCAGGGCCGCCCGGCCATGCGCCGAGGGAGGCGCGGTGATGGTAGTTATCGCGCACGCGCTCGGCGGTCGTTTCGCGTTCAAGCTGCGCAAACGTCATGACGATGCTCAGCATGGCGCGTCCCACCGGCGACGACGTGTCGAACTGCTCGCTGACAGAGAGAAACGCAACGCCGTTTTTTTGCAGCACTTCCCAGATCCGGCTGAAGTCCGCAAGGGAGCGGCTGAAGCGATCCAGGCGGTAGACGACGATCCGCTCGATCTCCCCCGCTTCCACGGCTTCCATCAGTTCGCCGAAGGCAGGGCGCCGCATATTCTTACCGGAAAAGCCCCGGTCTGAAAAGATGCGGAGCTCTCCCACAGTGAACTTACGGCACAGCTCGATCTGCCCCTCGATCGAAAGGCTTCCCTTTTTGTCAATGGACTGTCGGGCGTAGATGGCATCCATCTTTCTACCCCTGCGTGCGGGCAGTCAGCAGCAGCATGCAGCGGCGGCAGATTGCCGCCTGACGCGCGGCCCGAGCGGCGGGGTCGGTAGTCGTAAATGTGTTCGTGATGATCATATTGTCGTCCTCCTACCCAAGCGTATGAGCTCCGGCAGGCGGTTATTCGCAATGCGTTCCAACTGCTGCCGACGGGGACTCGCTCGACTGGAAGGGCATTTCCGCCGCCGAGATCACCAAACGCGTGACGGGCAAGGTACAGAGCGGGTCGATCGTCCTCTTCCACAACGCAGGCGAGCACACGCCCGAGGCACTGCCCGACATTCTCAACTATTTGCTCTCCGAAGGGTACGACATTGTGCCGATCTCGAAGATCCTGCTCAGCGGCGACTACACCATCGACCACACAGGCCGCCAGTGCCCAAAATGAGAAACGACACAGACCGCCGCGATTCCGGCAGAACGCGGCCGCAGAAACGATGAGGGGCAAGCGTTCCCTCACAGAAGTACAAATGATTTTTATGCACGGGCGCTTGCTTCCGTTTTCGCGCTGTGCTATAATTGGCTCACTTAATATTGCGTAATCAATTGCAAAGGAGAAGATACGATGGGTTACATGGATCTTTCCGCTGCTGCATGGCAGCAGGAATACGACAAGGTGTCCGCCGAATATGAGAGTTGGAAGGCCAAGGGCCTCAAGCTCAACATGGCGCGCGGCAAGCCGAGCAAAAAGCAGCTTGAGCTCTCCAACAGTCTGCTGACGGTGCTGAGCGATCCTGCCGACTGCGTCGACGGCGGCGTGGACGCGCGCAACTACGGCGAGCTCAAGGGCCTTGCAAGCGCACGCGCGCTCTTTGCCGAGCTGCTCGGCTGCAAGGACTCGCAGGTCTTCGTGGGCGGCAACGCAAGCCTTCAGCTCATGTACGACACCGTTTCCAAGGCCTACACCCACGGCCTTTTGCACAGCGAAAAGCCCTGGTGCAAGGAAGAGAGCATCAAGTGGCTCTGCCCCGCCCCGGGCTATGACCGCCACTTCAAGATCACCGAAAGCTTCGGCTTTGAGCTCATCACCATTCCCATGACCGAAAACGGCCCCGACATGGACATCGTCGAGAATCTCATCAAGGACCCGAGCGTCAAGGGTATGTGGAACGTGCCGAAGTATTCAAACCCCGACGGCATCATCTACTCCGACGAGACGATCCGCCGCATCGCTTCCATGAAGCCCGCCGCGCCGGACTTCCTCCTCATGTGGGACAATGCCTACTGCATCCACGAGTTCGACGGCGACTTTGTTCCCTTCGCCGACATTCTGAGCGAATGCGAGAAGTACGGCAACGCCGACATGGTCTTTGAATTCGCCTCCACGAGCAAGGTGACGCTGCCGGGCGCAGGCATTTCGTGCTTTGCGTGCAGCGAGGCCAACATGGAGTATATGTGCAAGCTTATCGGCATTCAGGCCATCAGCTTTGACAAGATGAATCAGCTGCGCCATGTGAAGTTCCTGCAAAACAAGGAGCATACGCTTGCACTGATGAAGGAGCACGCCAAGATCTTAAAGCCGAAGTTCGAGATGGTGGTCTCTACGCTCGAGCGCGAGATCGCGCCGCTCGGCATTGCGACCTGGCACACGCCCAAGGGCGGCTACTTCGTCTCCGTGAACACGGCCCCCGGCCTTGCCAAGCGCACGCTGGCGCTCTGCAAGGAAGCGGGCGTTGTGATGACGAGCGCGGGCGCGACCTATCCGTACGGCCACGACCCTGCCGACAGCAACATCCGCGTCGCTCCGTCGCTGCCCCCGGTCGAGGAGCTCGAGCAGGCGATGGCAGTGTTCTGCTGCTGCCTCAAGCTTGCCGCGCTGGAAAAGAGCAAGAAGTAAGGCATATTTGCATCAAAAGAGCGGACCGCAGTGCGGTCCGCTCTTTCTTGTTCCGATTCACTTATTCCCCTTCTTCTCTTCCCGCTTCATGCGCCATACGGCGAGCGAACGCACAAGAAGCACATTGATGAGCGCAAGGCGCGCATAGCTGTAGACGACATTCAGAAGGAAGTATGGCGAAATGTTGCTGTAATTGCCGAGATCGTCGAGCAGCAGCGGCATGACGCCGTAGCTCATCAGAAGCGGCAGCACAACGAGCGCCGCGAGCCAGCCGGCAGCGAGCCATGTGATCTCTTTTTTCGTGGCACTCAGCTTGAGCGCGCGGTAGGAGCACACCGTCCAAACGATCATCAGGATCATGGCGGCGAACTGCACCCATGAAATCGCAAGGCGCGCATAGTTCATCTCCGGCGTCCAGAGGCGCGTCATGAAGATGGTCGTCCACGAAAGGCCCGTCGCAAAGCGGAGGTAAAGGTCAACGCAGGCATAGACCGCCCAGCCGCACCAGAGACCGACACGGCTCTTCGCCGTAAGGCAGATAACGCCGCAGATGAAAAACGGCGCGCCGAAAAGAAGCCCCGAGAAAATACTGCCAAACAGCAGCAGGAACAAAAGCACGATGACCGCGCCGGTACACAGCAGGACCGTGCCGATAATGCTGCGGCTCTTATCCCGCGCGGGCACAGCCTGCGGCGCAAAGGACGAAGGATCGTTCTGCACTTCCGCCGCGGCAGGCTCGCTCCGCGGCGCGTCCTCGCCGCGCACGAGCGCATCGAGCGTCACGCCGAAGAGCTCAGAGAGCTTTAGAAGCTTTTCAAGCTCGGGCACGGATGCGTCCGTCTCCCATTTGGAAACGCTCTGGCGCGAAATATCCAGTGCGTCGGCAAGGTCGCCCTGCGACCAATTTCTCTGTGTGCGCAGGCGCACGATGTTCTCTCCCAGTGTCATGTGAGGGGTTCTCCTTTACAGAATTTCTGCGTTCAGCTTAGCAAAAAAGCGGCAAAAAGTCCACCAAGCGGGCTTGAAAACTTAGCAACCGACAGTTGCACCTCAAAAAAGTGGGCGCGCTGCAAATGCAGTGCGCCCACTTTTTGAGTTTACATTTCGTAGTCCACGGCCACGCGGTCAGCGCGGATGGACTTGCAGATGTCGCTCACGGCGACATGGCGGGGATCGACCTTGTAGGCGTTCAGATCGTCCATGCTCTCAAACTCGGACACGAGCACGGCGTCGTAGTTGCCCTCGCCGATGTTTCTTGCGACCTCGCACTTTTTCAGCTGCGGGATCACGCCGTCGAGCGCGGCGAGCTTCGTGAGAAACTCGTCGGCCTTCTCCTCGGTTCCTTCACGGAACTTCCACATGACGATATGACGGATCATTTCTTCTCTCTCCTTTTTTATCTGTTGTTGTAGACCTCGATGGCCTTTTTGAGAATGTCCATGGCCCGCTCGATCTTGTGGCTTTCGATAACGTAAGCCATGCGGACCTCGTTTTTGCCCTTGCCGGGCGTCCTATACATCGAGACGCCGGGGGCGAACATCACGGTTTCGCCGTTGTCGTCGTACTCTTCAAGCAGCCACGTCTGAAACTTGTCGGCGTCGTCCACCGGCAGCGCAGCCATCACATAGAACGCGCCGCCCGGCACGTCAAAAACAACACCGGGGATCTCGCGCAGCTTGCGGCAGAGGGTGTCGCGGCGCTTTTTGTACTCCTCGCGCACAGCGTCAAAATACGCAGGGCCAACGCTGTACAGCGCCGTGCAGGCAACCTGATCGAGCGTTGCGACAGAAAGGCGCGTCTGGCAGTATTTCATCGCGTGGCTCATAAATTCCCGGTTCTTGGAAATGAGGCAGCCCACACGCGCACCGCAGGCGGAAAAGCGCTTGGACACGGTGTCGATGACGATGATGTTGTCACTTGCCCGCTCAGCAAATTCACCGAAGGACTGGAGCTTCTCCCCGCCGTAGACGAACTCGCGGTACGCCTCGTCACCGATGAGGAAGAGGTCGTGCTTGACCGCAATGTCAACGAGCATCTCCATCTCCTCGTGGCTGAGCACAACGCCCGTCGGATTGCCGGGGTTCGTGACGATGATGGCACGGGTGTGCTCGTTGATCTGCGCTTCGATCTTTTCGTGGTCGGCATAGCGGTAGCCCTCCTCCGGCTTAGTCGGAATGGGGCGAATGCTCGCGCCGCAGGTATACGCCATCGTCGTATAGTTGGGATAGAAGGGCTCAGGGATCAAAACCTCGTCGCCGTCGTCGAGAATACACTGCATCGCGATGGAAAGCGCTTCGCTGCCGCCGTTGGTGATATAGATCTCGTCAGCGCCGAAGTGCATGTCGAGCTTTGCATAATACTGCCGGATCGCCTCGATCAGCTCGGGGATACCGGGTGATGGCGCATAGGCGAGAACGGTCGGCTCAAATGCTTTGACTGCTTCGAAGAATGCCGGAGGCGTCTGAACGTCAGGCTGGCCGATATTCAGATGGTAGATGTTGACACCGCGTGCCTTGGCTGCCACCGCGTACGGGTGGAACTTGCGCATTGGAGACAGGCCGCATTTTTCAACTTTACTGGAAAACTTCATGGAATGGTGCTCCTCCTTCTTCTTCGATCGCTTGCAAAAAGCTTACAGTCTATAAAATATTGAATTCCACTGCATGATATATTATAGTCTGCAGAAAAGCAAAAAACAACAAAAACATTTGCGCTTTAACCGCAATTTGCCGTTTCATCCTCCTGCATTGCAGGCAGTCTGCTCTCACCATAAACCTTGATGCCGTGCGCCTTGAGAAGCTCCGCCGTCACGCCGTCGCCGGATACAAGGCGGCGGGAAAACGTGCCGTCGTAAACAAGGCCGCAGCCGCAGCTCGGGCTTTTTTCCTTGAGTATAGCGGCCTTGCAGCCATTTTGCACGCACAGCGCGAGCGCCGCCTCCGCGCCGCGGCGATAATTTTTTGTCACATCGCGGCCGCTCGCCATCACAACGCGTGCTCCCTGCCGCTCGCTGGGGTCGCGCGGCGTCGGCAGTCCGCCGAGCTGCTCGGGGCAGACGGGGATCAGCTCATACCGCTCCGCCAGCGCGAGAACGCGCGCGTCTGCCTTGCTCTTGCCGTCGTAGCGGCAGGGCGTGCCGAGAAGGCACGCCGAAACAAGCACCTTATCCATGCCGCACCTCGATCTCTTCTCCGTTGAGCTTCGCCTCCGCGAGCGTTTCGCCCTCGTAGCGCAGCTTGAGTGAGAAGAACGGCGTGTCCTCGTCCAAAAGGTGCAGGAATATCTTGTCCCCCTCCCATGCAGGCAGCGCCAGAAGATCCTTCTTTTTGATCCACGCAAGCTCTCCCTCGTCGCAGTCTTTGAGCGCGCCGTCAAAACCGTCGGCGGTAAAAAGGTGCATATATTCCGGCTCCCACCGGTCGGAAACAAAGGTCACGATGCCGCGGTAGCGATAAGAGGTCAGCGTGAGTCCCGTTTCCTCCTTCGCCTCGCGCAGCGCGCACTCCTCTGGGCTCTCGCCGGATTCAAACTTGCCGCCGATGCCGATCCACTTGTCGCGATTGCAATCGTTTTCCTTTTTTGTGCGGTGCAGCATAAGATATTCCTCGCCCCGCTCCATATAAATGAGCGTCGTATTCAGGGCACGATAGATGTTTTTTTCCATGATGTTCCCTCCCCGCAGGACTTTTTGTCAGTATAGAAGATGGCAGCAAAAATTGCAAGTCGTGGCTTCGCACAGAAAAATGTGTATTTTTTGAATTTAGGCTTGACTTTGGTCTGTTTTTTGATATAATGATTTTCGCTGTCGAGCATAACGATACGCAGCAGTATCGAAGTGGTCATAACGAGCACGACTGGAAATCGTGTGTACGCCAAAAGCGTACCGAGAGTTCGAATCTCTCCTGCTGCGCCAAAAAGAACACCACCCAACAGGGTGGTGCTTTTCTTTTTGATTGGGGATCTGCTTTATTCTCCCAGCGCTGCACCGGCGGCAAGCACTGCATTGCGCACGCACTCGGTGCAGGGGCACAGGACTTTGCCGGTCTCGATGCCCTTCAAGTCCTTGCAGATCGTTGCGCCGCATCTCTCGCGGAAGCCCAGAAGGATCTCCCGCGCATAGCGGCCCGTCCCCTGCCCGTCCGTCAGCATGCCGGCCACCATAACCGCACCCACGAGCGCGCCGCAGGTCCCCTCCATGCAGCCCATGCCGCCGCCATAGCCCGCCGCCAGCTTTCTCAGCGTCTCTTCTTCAAGCGGAAGCTTGTCGGCATAGGACAGCACCACCGCCTGTGCGCAGTTGCAGCCGGCTTTCAGCTCCACGGCCCGCGCCGCGCGTTCTTCGATCGTCATACGTTCTATCTCCTTTATCGTTTATCTTTTTAATGCGCTTTGACCGGATCAATTGTTCACCTTATCCTACCCACAAAGCGGTGCAAAGTCAACCGCCGCCCGCCGCGGCAAGGCAAAGAAAAGCATAGAATTTACAATTTCTTCTCCCCTCCCGTGTCCGGATATGGTATGATAATTTGAAATAGCGACCATACCACGGAAAGGAGATCACCCCATGTCACAGGTGACCAAACGCGCGCTTGAGGCGTCGCTCAAGAATCTGCTGCTGCAAAAACCTCTGAGCAAGATCACCATCAGCGATATTACCGAGGATTGCGGCATCAACCGCATGACGTTTTACTATCATTTTAAGGACATCTACGATCTTGTCGAGTGGTCGTGCCAGGAGGACGCGAGCCGCGCGCTCGCGGGCAACAAGACCTATGAGACATGGCAGCAGGGCTTTTTGCAGCTTTTCAAGGCCGTGCAGAACAATAAGCCTTTTATTATGAACGTCTACCACTCTGTCAGCCGCGAGCAGGTGGAGAATTACCTCTACAAGGTCACCTATGACCTGCTTGAGGGCGTGGTGGAGGAGCAGGCGCGGGGCATGAGCGTACGCGACGAGGACAAGGCCTTCATCGCAACGGTCTACAAGTATGCCTTTGTCGGCCTGATGCTCGACTGGATCAAAAACGACATGAAGGGCGATCCCCAGCTTCTCGTCGACCGGCTCGAGCTTGTGATCCACGGCAATGTCAGCGCCGCTCTCGAGCGGCTGCGGATCGACAAGGCGTGACTTCTTTTTCCGTTTTCATCAAAATTGCAGAATTGATAAATTTCTTTACAGTTTTCCGGTCGGTGATAAGAAACTTATCACCGCCCGCTTTCTGCTGATTGTTCTTTTCCAAAAAGCGCGGTATGCTTTCACCATCGAAAGGAAAACATACCGTTGGCTCCCAAGGTTGAATGTGTTTCGTGAGCCGGCGGTTCTGCAAACAGTTGAAAGGAGAAATTAATCATGTATTATTCCAGCGGTAACTATGAAGCGTTTGCCCGTCCCAAGAAGCCCGAGGGCGTTGACAACAAGTCTGCCTACATCGTCGGCAGCGGCCTTGCGGCGCTGAGCGCCGCCTGCTATCTCGTGCGCGACGGCCAGATGAAGGGCGAGCACATCCACGTTCTTGAAAAGGGCAATTTGCCCGGCGGCGCGTGCGACGGCTACAAGTTTGAGAACCTTGGCTATGTGATGCGCGGCGGCCGCGAGATGGACAACCATTTTGAGGTCATGTGGGATCTCTTCCGCTCCATTCCCTCCATCGAGACCGAGGGCGTGAGCGTACTCGACGAGTACTACTGGCTCAACAAGGAAGACCCCAACTACTCCCTCTGCCGTGCCACCGAAAAGCGCGGTCAGGACGCGCACACCGACGGCAAGTTCAGCATTTCCGACAAGGGCGCGATGGAGATCATGAAGCTCTTCTTCACCCCCAACGAGCAGCTCCAGGACAAGAAGATCACCGACTTTTTCGATGAGGAAGTCCTGAACTCCAACTTCTGGCTCTACTGGCGCACGATGTTTGCCTTTGAAAACTGGCACAGCGCGCTCGAGATGAAGCTCTATATCCAGCGCTATATCCACCACATCGGCGGTCTTCCCGACTTCACGGCGCTTCGCTTTACGAAGTACAACCAGTATGAGTCCATGATCCTCCCGATGGTCAAGTACCTCGAGAGCCATAACGTCCAGTTCCACTACGGCGTGCAGGTCGCAAACGTCGAGTTCGACTGCTCCGACCCTGCCCGCAAGCTCGCAAAGCGCATCGACGTGATCCGCGAGGGCAAGAAGGAGGCCATCGACCTCACCGAAAATGACCTCGTCTTCATCACCAACGGCGGCTGCGTTGAGAATTCCTCCATGGGCAGCCAGAACACCCCCGCCCAGTTCAACACCGAGCTCAAAGAGGGCGGCGGCTGGGATATGTGGCGCAAGATCGCCGCGCAGGATCCGTCCTTTGGCCATCCCGACAAGTTCTGCCATGACCCCGAGCAGACCAACTGGATGAGCGCTACCGTCGAGACGCTCGACCAGAAGATCATTCCTTATATCAAGAACATCTGCAAGCGCGATCCCTTCACTGGCCACGTCGTCACCGGCGGTATCGTCACCGTAAAGGATTCTTCATGGCTCATGAGCTGGACGATCAACCGCCAGCCGCAGTTCCGCGACCAGCCCAAGGATCACTGCCTTGTCTGGGTCTACTCCCTCTTCACCGACAAGCCGGGCGATTATATCAAAAAGCCTATGCGCGAGTGCACCGGCAAGGAGATCTGCATGGAGTGGCTCTACCACATCGGCGTGCCCGAGGATCAGATCGAAGACCTCGCGACCAACAGCGCCAACACCGTGCCCGTCATGATGCCGTATATCGACGCGTTCTTTATGCCGCGCGCCTACGGTGACCGCCCCAAGGTCGTGCCCGACGGCAGCGTGAACTTTGCCTTCCTCGGCCAGTTCGCCGAAACCCCGCGCGACACGATCTTCACCACCGAGTATTCCATGCGCACGGGCATGGAGTCCGTCTACACCCTGCTGAACGTCGACCGCGGCGTGCCCGAGGTCTGGGGCAGCGTCTATGATGTGCGCGACCTGCTCAATGCCACCGTCAAGCTGCGCGACGGCAAGAAGGCCACCGACATGGACATGGGCTTTATGGAAAAGATGGCCATCAAGAAGGCCCTCGGCAAGATCGAAGGCACCGACATCGAAAAGCTCCTCAAGGAGTACGGCGTCATCTAAGGATAAAAGCAAGCAGGATAGCAAGGAAATAATGAGGAAAGGCGGGAGCTAAAGCTCCCGCCCTTCCTTTGCGCTCTCGCGCCTATTTCACCGGTGCATTAAGTCGCTCAGCGCGCCGTCCACGGCGGTACCCATCTGCTGCATGGTTCTGCCCACGCAGGTCTTCATGGCTTTGCGCTTTTCCGCGACCGTCATGCCCACGAGCGCGCCGGCGGCCATGCCGGCGGCAAGACCGCGCCAGAAGGCGGTATCACACATATCGATCACTCCTTTGCTCACGCGCTTAGTTTATCCGCGCAGAGAAAAGTGATGCGCGGCAAAATTTGCCGCGTTGATTTTTCGCAGCAAATCACCCTTGCTGAAAGTCGCCTTTCGTCCTATAATGGTTTTGAATGATCAAAAACATGAAGGAGAACGATATGACCACGATCTATCTTATCCGCCATGCCGAGGCTGAGGGCAACCGCTACCGCCGCGCGCACGGCTGGTACAACAGCACCATCACCGACCGCGGCTACCTCCAGATCGCCGCGCTCGCAAAGCGCTTTGCCGACACGAAATTTGATGCCGTTTATTCAAGCGACCGTTTCCGCACGATGATCACGGCGCTTTCCATCTATAAAACACACGGCCTGCCGCTGCGCACCGTCCGCGCGCTGCGCGAGATCGACGTGGGCTACTGGGAGGACACCCCCTGGGCGGAGCTTGAGCGCATCGACCCTGAGCAGCTCGCCAATTTCAGCAACGATTCGCAGAACTGGCACGTCCCCGGCTGCGAAAGCTTTGCCGAGGTACGCGAGCGGATGCGCAAGGCGCTCACGGAGATCGCCGAGGCGCACCCGAACGGCACGGTCGCTGTCTTTTCCCACGGCATGGCCATGCGCATCATCGTCGGCGCGCTTCAGGGCATGACGCTGCACGAGATTGACAAGACCGGCCACGCAGAAAATACCGCCGTTGCAAAGCTCGAGTACGAAAACGGCGCATTCAACGTTGCCTTCCGCGACGACGCCTCCCACCTCGGCGACAACATCGCCACCGTGCGCAAGCAGCCGTGGGTCAACGACCCCAACGGCTTCGAGGGCGGCATCTACTACCGTGCCTCAGGCGAAGCGGGGCATTTCGACGTCATGCACGGCGAGGAGATCATTGGCGCGGTCAGCGTCGAGTCCTGCCGCGGCGGTGTGGGCACGATCGGCGAATTCTGGCTTGAAAATGCTGCGCAGAAAAAGGGTCTCGGCGAAAAGCTCGTCGGCCAGGCGCTGTCCTATGCCCGCGCGCACGGCTGCTCCATTCTCTCCACCGGGCGCATTCCCAAGAGCAACGCGGTCGCGCTGCACTGCGCGGAAAAGTGGGGCTTCCACCCTGTTCGGGAGGACGCGGAAAGCGTCACATTTGAGAAGGATTTCGAATACGATGAGGAATCCTGCTGGAACAGATTGCAGGAAGTTATCGAAAAATGAAGAAAAAGAAGTTCGAAAAGGCCTTTCTGCCGGTTTCGAAGGACGAAATGGTCGAGCGCGGCTGGTACTATTACGACTTTCTCGTTGTCACGGCGGACGCCTATATTGACCACCCAAGCTTCGGCACGGCGATCATCGCGCGCGTATTGGAGGCCGAGGGCTACCGCGTGGCGGTACTCGCCCAACCCGACTGGCACAGCGCGGACGCCTTCCGCGCAATGGGTCGCCCACGCTACGGCGTGATGATCGGCGGCGGCAACATCGACTCGATGGTCGCACACTACACGGCGGCGAAAAAGCACCGCACGAGTGACCTCTACTCTCCCGGCAGCAAGATGGGCCTGCGGCCCGACCGCCCGACCATTGTCTATGCGAACCGCTGCCGCGAAGCCTTCGGCGACATTCCCATTGTCGTCGGCGGACTGGAGGCGAGCCTGCGCCGCTTTGCCCACTACGACTACTGGGACGACAAGGTGCGCCGTGCGCTCATTTTCGACGCGCAGGCAGACCTTCTTGTCTACGGCATGGGCGAATATGCCACGCGCGCGATCGCGCGAAGACTCGCAAAGGGTGAAAAGGTCGAATCCTTGACAGATATTCGCGGCACAGCGTTCGTGACGCGCACGCCCGAAGTCTGCGCCTTTGACCATGTCGACTGCCCGTCGTATGAAGAAGTATGCGCGGACAAGCGCGCCTATGCACTTGCGACGAAGCTTGAATACGAGGAGCACGATCCCATCCGCGGCAAGGCGCTGTGGCAGGCGCACGGACGCGACACGCTCGTTGTCAACCCGCCCGCGATGCCGCTTTCGCGCGAAGAGCTTGACGAAGTCGCGGAGCTTCCCTACATGCGCGAGGTACACCCGATGTACGACGCTCTCGGCGGCGTTGCCGCCATCGAGGAAGTGCGCTTCTCCGTGGCGCACAACCGCGGGTGCTTCGGCGGGTGCAACTTCTGTTCGCTGGCGTTCCATCAGGGACGCATGATCACCTCGCGCTCCATCGAGTCCTGCGTGCGCGAGGTCGAGGGCTTTACCCGCGACCCGAAGTTCAAGGGCTACGTCCACGATGTCGGCGGCCCGAGCGCGAACTTCCGCCACCCCTCGTGCAAGGATCAATTAAAGCGCGGCATGTGCCGCAACAAAAACTGCCTCGCCCCCTACCCCTGCAAAAATCTCGATCCCGACCACTCGGAATACGTCGAGCTGCTGCGAAGACTTCGCGCGATCCCCGGCGTGAAGAAGGTCTTCGTCCGCTCGGGCATCCGCTACGACTATCTCTTAGAGGACAAGGGCAGTCCCTTTTTGTCCGAGCTTGTCAAGTATCACATCTCCGGCCAGCTCAAGGTCGCGCCCGAGCACTGCGTGGCGGGCGTGCTGGACTACATGGGCAAGCCCCACTTCGACGTGTTTGAAAAGTTCTGGGACAAGTACCGCGCCGTGAACGAGAAAAACGGCCGCGAGCAGTACCTTGTGCCCTACCTCATGTCGTCGCATCCCGGCTGCACGCTCGAAGACGCGGTGCAGCTTGCGGAATTCCTGCACTCCACGGGGCATAAGCCCGAGCAAGTGCAGGACTTCTACCCCACACCCGGCACGCTCTCGACCTGCATGTACTATACCGGCATCGACCCGCGCGACATGACGCCCGTCTTTGCCGAGACGACGCCGCACGGCAAGGAATTGCAGCGCGCGCTGCTGCAATGGTTCCGCCCGGACAAGAAAAAGCTCGTCATCGAGGCACTCCAAAAGGCGGGGCGCGAGGATCTCATCGGCTACGGGCCGAAGTGCCTTGTGCGTCCCTACGGCGACAGCCGTCCCGCGCCGCAGGGCGGCAAAAAGAGCGCCGCGGGAACGAAAAAGAGCGGCAGCCCGGCAGAAAAGCCCTCTGTGCACGCGGAAGCGCGCAAGGGCGCGAAGACAGCCGAAAAGGCAAAGCCTTTCAAGCGCAAGTCCGGCTGGGCAAAGCCCAAAGCCGCAGCAAAAGGCAAAAAGAAATAAAAAGGATCCCCGACCGGCCGGTCGGGGATCCTTTTTATTTGATCTGTGTGATCACGCTGCCGCTTACTGATAGTCGCTCAGCAGGAACATCGGCTTGATGGCGACCACCTCGTCATATTCCTCCTGCTCGACCTGCACATCGGCATTGAGCGCCTTGAGGTCACTCTTAAGTACCTCAAGCGCTTCCTGCACGCTCTGGGCACGGCCTTCGCGCAGAATGCGGATCATGCGCGTGAGCACGACGGGATGGGCATAGCGCGGCGGCAGGGGGAAATCCTCGGGCAGGACATTTTCGAGGTTGGCCTGTGCCTCTTCCCACGCGCGGGCGACCGCCCTTTTGTTGTTCTTCGCCGTGGGCAGCACGTGGGCGCCCGAGAAAAAGAACACCGCGGCAAAGCCGAAGAGCGCAAAGTAAACGCCGAAGTCGCCGCCGTTGCGCCAGGAAATGATGCCGTAGACCAGTGCCGCAGCGCCTGCGATCACGATCGCCAGCGCCACCCACCGGTAGGCGGGATTCGTGTGCTCGTTGACGCGCTTGGCCTTGGCCGCCGCGGAGAGCTGCGCCGTCAGCTCAGGGTAACCGGAGAGGAATTTCTGCGCCTGCTCCAGCTCTTCTTTGGCGCTCTGCGCCGCGGGCGTGAGCGTATCCAGGTAGCGTCTTGCTTCCTTTTCCGCCTTGGCCTGCACGCGCCGCTCGCCGCCTTCGCTCAGCGTCGGGATCTCAGGGTGCGCGGCAGCGATGCAGGCGAGCATCTCGTCCACATCTTCCTCCCGCTTGAAGGTGCACTGCTTTTCCTGCCCGTCGTCATACTGCACCACAAGGTACGGGATCGCGCCAAAGACGCCCTTTCCAGAGAAGCCGCCCTGGCTCATCGCCACGCGCTTGAAAACGCGGCGCACCGACGAAAGCGCAACATAGAAATGCCGGTCGATCAGAAAATTATTCAGATACAGCGCCTCTTCCCCCACGCCGCAGGGGCCAAAGCGCTTGCAGGACTTTTTGTCCGCGGCGAGAACTTCATCCGCAATGCTCGTCTCGCCAAGGCGCACAGGTGCAAAAATCATAAGGCTCCTCCAAAGTTTGAAAAAGCGGTGGGAGAGCATTCTCCCACCGCTCTAAGAATGGTTTACTTGTGCAGGGTCTCGTAGTGAGGCTCGGTGTGGCGCTTCTTGATGGTGTAGAGGAAGATGCCGAGGAACAGAGCCGCAGCGAGGATGCCGATGGGGTAAGCGACAGCGGTGTTGTACACGGTCGCGCCCTCAGCAGTCTTGCTGTTGAGGAACTGGCCGAGGCACTCATTGCCCAGCAGGAAGTAGGTCACGGAAACAGCGCTCATGAAGGTCGCGGGAACAGCGGTGATCCAGTAGTTCTTCTTATCATAGAAGAGGTACATGGAAGCAGCCCACAGAACGATCATGGCGAGGGTCTGGTTGGTCCAGCTGAAGTAACGCCAGATGATGGTGTAGTCGATCTTGCCAAGGGCGTTGCCGATACCGAGGATCGCGCCGACGCCGAGAACGGGCACGCAGAGGATCAGACGGTTCTTCCAGCTCTTCTGCTCCATGTGGAACCAGTCAGCCAGAACAAGACGTGCGGAACGGAACGCGGTATCGCCGGAGGTGATGGGGCAGGCGATAACGCCGAGCATGGCGAGCGCAATGCCCACGCCGCCCATGGTCTTGGAGCAGACGTCGTAAACAGCGGTGGAACCGCCGCCGCCGAGAGCCAGCAGCTCCTCGCCGGTGTAGAGCGCGCAGCCGGCAGCAGCCCAGATCAGGGCGATGATGCCTTCAGAGACCATTGCGCCGTAGAAGACGAAGTGGCCCTGCTTCTCGCTCTTCATGCAGCGAGCCATCAGGGGGCTCTGCGTGGCATGGAAGCCGGAAATGGCGCCGCAGGCAACGGTGATGAACATGAAGCTCCAGATCGGAGTGCCCTGCGGGTGGAGGTTAGCGAAGTTGTTCCAGATCTCAGGGATCTCGTAGCCCTTGGTGAAGATACCAAGCGCCACGCCGAGCGCCATGATGATGAGGCAGATACCGAACACGGGGTAGATCTTACCGATGATCTTGTCGATGGACAGGAACGTTGCGATGAAGTAGTAGACCAGGATCAGAACCAGCCAGAAGAGCTTGCTGGCAAAGATGCCGGTGCTGCCGCCCTTGGTGCACAGCAGCTGGATAAGGCCGGCGGGGCCGACAGCGAACACGGTGCCGACCATCACGAGCAGCACCACGCTGAACACGCGCATGACGTTCTTCATTGCGCCGCCGAGGTAGATACCGGAGATCTCGGAGATGGAAGCGCCTTCATTACGCTCGCTCATCATACCGGAGAAGTAGTCATGGACTGCACCGGCAAAGATGGTACCGAAGGTGATCCACAGGAAGACGACAGGACCCCAAAGAGCACCGCTCAGAGCGCCGAAGATGGGACCCAGACCCGCAATATTCAGAAGCTGGATCATAAAGAGCTTCCACTGCGGGAGAACCATGTAGTCCACGCCATCGTTGATCTTCACGGCCGGCGTTTCACGGTCGTCAGGGCCGAAAGTCTTTTCGACGATGCCACCGTAAACGAAGTAGCCGCCGATCAGCAATGCGAGGCAGATCAGAAAGCTAAACATTTTTCTCCTCCTATTTTTTCACAAATGTTTGCCTTGCAGGGTGAATTTCCCTGCGTTTCGCCCAATTATAATATTTTTTTAGAAGAAAATGTCAATCGTCATTATGACCAAAAATAAGGTGTATCAGTATGCATTTCGTGTTTTGATTCCTGCATCTTTCGCGCACGATCGCCTTGAATTCGGCAAAAAGGCCGATGTGCACTTTGCTGCACATCGGCCTTTCACCATTTTTGGTCATGGTGTTTAGTTTTTTTCAGTCTTCTTTTTCAGCTCTCTTCAGCACGTAGGCGAGCATATCGCCCTGCTCGATCACGTCACGGTGGCGCACCTCGCGGGAGCGGAGACCGGCAAGATTCTTCGGCACGGGCACGCCCGTCACGTCGTGCAGCTGCTCCATCACGTCAAACTCGTCGCCCTTCGCGCTCTCGCCGATCCCCTCGAGCACGGCAGCGGGGAACTTGTAGGGAGAGGCGGTGGAGAGCACGACGACCGCGTTGTGGTCGGCATTTTCCTTCTTATACTGCTGTGCCACATCCCAGGCGACCGCTGTGTGCGTGTCGCAGAGGTAGTGGTGCTCGCGCCAGACGCTGCCGATGGCGGCCTTTGCGCCCGCATCGTCGCAGCAGCCCGCCCAGAAGAGCGCACGCAGCTTTGCGAGAAGATCCTCCGGTACCTCGTAGGTTCCTTCCTCATTCAGCTGCTGCATCAGCCGTGCAACGAGCACATCGTCGCCGGAGAGCAGATAGAGAAGGCGCTCCAAATTGCTCGAAACGAGAATGTCCATCGAAGGCGATGCTGTCTTATAGAAGGGGCGGCGGCGGTCGTAGCGGCCCGTGCGCAAAAATTCGGTGAGCACGTTGTTGGCGTTGGACGCGCACACGAGCCTGCCGACGGGAAGCCCCATCTCCTTTGCAAAGTAGCCCGCCAGAATATCGCCGAAGTTGCCCGTCGGCACGACGAAGTCGACCTTGTCGCCCTCGTGAATGCGTCCCATCTTCACAAGGTCGGCATAGGCCCTGTAATAGTACACAACCTGCGGGGCAAGGCGGCCGATGTTGATGGAGTTGGCGCTCGACAGGCGCACGCCCTTGCCTGCAAGCAGCTCATCGCGGCTGACGGCGGAGAAGATCTTCTTCACGCCTGTCTGCGCATCGTCAAAGTTGCCGCGCACCGCGCACACACAGACATTGTCGCCCTCCTGCGTGGCCATCTGCGCCTGCTGCACGGCGCTCACGCCGCCGTAAGGATAGAAGACGACGATCTTCGTGCCCGGCACATTGCAAAAGCCCTCCATCGCGGCCTTGCCGGTGTCGCCGGATGTGGCGGTCAGAATGAGGATCTCATCGCTTACGCCGCACTTTTCCTTCGCCGCGGTCATCAATCGCGGCAGCATGGAGAGCGCCACATCTTTAAAAGCGCTCGTCGGCCCGCGGAACAGCTCGAGAATAAAGTCTTCTCCGACGGGAACGCTCGGCGTGAGGTGATCGCTCTCAAACTTTCCCCCGTAGCCCGCGTGCACAAGAGAAGCCATCTCCTGCTCGGAAAAGTCCGGCAGAAGCTTTGCAAGGATCCTGGCCGACATGGAAAAGGTGTCGAGGTTCAGAACCTCGCGGTAGTCGAAACGGGCCTCGTCGAACGACGGCATCGTATAAAGGCCGCCGTCGGGCGCAAGGCCGTCCAGAATGGCCTGCGCGCTGCCGGCCTTCAGATTTTTATTGCGGGTGCTCTGATATTGCATGGACGTTTCCTCCTGTATCCCACAGGGAAAGTTTTTTTGCTTCCCCTATTGTATTTTCACAAACGCTATGTTATATTGTTCCCATCTAAAAGTCAAGTGTTTTTCTCTCAGAGACATTTTCGGCACAAGTTACAAATTCGTCCGCACTTGACGGAGTATCCCCCAAAAAGAAAGAAGGTATTTCCCCGTGAAAATTGCACTTTTGGGCTTCGGCACTGTTGGCTCCCATTTCTATAAGTTGTGCGAGGGGCGAAGCGATTTGCAGATCACTGCCGTTCTCTCCCGCCGTCCCCGCCCGGAGCTCACATGCACCGTGACCGCCGATTACGATGAGATCGTGCGCGATCCCTCGATTGATATTGTGGTGGAGGTCATGGGCGGCATCGAACCGGCATACAGCTACCTCTGCGCAGCCATGCGCGCGGGCAAGCACGTCGTCACGGCGAACAAACAGCTCATGTGCGCCCGCTTTGACGCGCTCACTGCCCTTTCCAAAGAAATGGGCGTGGCGCTGCGCTGCACCGCCGCCGCAGGCGGCGGCATTCCCTGGCTCACTTCCCTCTCCCGCGCATCGCAGCTCGATGAGATCACCGCGGTCGAGGGCATCCTCAACGGCACGACGAACTATATGCTCTCTGCCATGACGAATTCCGGCGCGGACTATGCCGCCGCCCTGCAAAAGGCGCAGGAACTCGGCTATGCCGAGGCCGATCCCACCGCGGATGTGGAAGGACTTGACGCGCGGCGCAAGCTCGTCCTCTCCGCCGACCTTGCCTTCGGCGTGAATATCAAGGAAGAGGACATTCCCTGCGTCGGCATTTCGTCTATCACCGCGGCAGACATTGCAAGGGCGAAGGAAGAAGGTCTCACCTATAAGCTGATCGCCCGCGCGGAAAAGTCCGGCAATGCAGTGGCCGCCTTCGTCTGCCCCACGCTCTTCCCCTCCTCCGCGCCCGAGGCGCATACCGATGGCACAGGCAACCTCGCCACGCTCTACGCCGCGCGCTTTGGCAGGCAGAGCTTTTCCGGCGCGGGCGCGGGCGGCTATCCGACCGGCTCGAGTGTCCTGCGCGACTGTCTCGACATTGCCGATGGCTGCCGCAGCTTCTACTCTGACTCCTTTGTCCCCCGCCCCGTGCATCTCTCGGGCGCGCAGAGCAAATGGCTCTTCCGCTGCATGGGCGAAACCTTCGTCCGCGAATGCAGCGCCCGCGAGGCGTTCGACGCCTACGATTCTTACCGAAAGGACGACCCGCACGCGCTCCTTGCGCGCTACGCGGTCGAAGAGGAATGATCTCCATGCTCAAAGTTTTGAAATTCGGCGGCTCCTCGCTTGCCGACGCGCATCAGTTCGCCAAAGTGAAGTCCATCGTGGACGCAGACCCCGCCCGCCGCGTGGTCATCGTTTCCGCGCCGGGCAAGCGTTTCTCCGGCGACCATAAAATCACCGATCTTCTCTATCTCTGCGCCGCACACATCAAATATGGCGTTTCCTGCGAGGATATCTTTGCCATGATCCGCGACCGCTACAATGAGATCATTGCGGAGTGCGGCTTAAAGCTCTCGCTCGACAAGGAATTTGACGAGCTGTGGAGCAAGATGCAAAGCGGCATCAGCAAGGATGAGCTTGCCTCGCGCGGCGAATACTTCTCCGCGCGGCTCATGTCCGAGTTCCTCGGCTTCGAGTTTTTAGACGCGGCGCTGTGGGTCAAGTTCAAGTTTGATGGCAGCGTCGACCGGGACGCCTCCTACGCGGCACTGCGCGCCGCCGCAGAGGGCCGCAGGGTCGTCATTCCCGGCTTTTACGGCGTGATGCCGGACGGTCACATCAAGACCTTCTCCCGTGGCGGCAGCGACATCACCGGCGCGCTCGCCGCGGCGGCGCTCGGTGCGGACGTGTACGAAAACTGGACGGACGTCTCCGGCATTCTGATGGCAGACCCGCGCATTGTAGACGATCCTGAGCCGATCCGCCGCGTGACTTACAGCGAGCTGCGCGAGCTGAGCTATATCGGTGCGCAGGTGCTGCACGAGGGTACGATCTTCCCCGTGCGCGAGAAGAACATCCCCCTCAACATCCGCAACACCAACGCCCCCGATCACCCCGGCACGATGATTCTGGAATCCATTGAAGACGAGCAAAAAGAGGGCGGCTTCATCACCGGCATCGCCGGCAAGAAGGGTTTTTCCATCATCACCATTGCCAAAACAGGCATGTCGAGCGAGCCGGGCACGCTTTTGAAAATCCTCAACGTGCTCGCCAAGCACGAGGTCAATGTGGAATATCTGCCCTCCGGCATCGACAATGTTTCCCTTGTTGTCTCGTCCGACAAGGTGTCCCGCTCGCTCTATGAAATGTTGGGCGAGCTGCAAAAGGAAGTGCAGCCGAATAAGATAACCGTAACGGAACACATCGCCATCGTTGCCGCTGTCGGCCGCAAGATGGCCTATCAGCCCGGCGTTTCCGGTAAGATCTTCGCCAAGCTCGGCGAAAACGGCGTGAACATCCGCATGATCACGCAGGGGCCGGAGGAACTCAACATCATCGTGGGCGTGGAGGAAAAGGATTTCGAACAGGCCATCCGTGTCCTGTACAATAGTTTTGTGAAGGAGAATGTAGTATGAAACAGGTCAATGTCGGTATTCTCGGCGCCACCGGTGCCGTCGGTCAGGAAATGATCAAAATTCTCGAAGAGCGCAATTTCCCTGTCGCGTCCCTTCGTCCCATCGCAAGCGCAAGAAGCGCGGGCAGTAAGATCTCGTTCCGCGGGCAGGAATGCACCATCGTCGAAGCCTCCGACGATGCCTTTGAAGGGCTCGACATCGTCCTTGGCGCGGCCGAGAACGACATCGCCGAGCGTTTCGCTCCCGCGATCGTCAAGGCGGGCGCGGTGTTCGTCGACAATTCGAGCGCGTTCCGCCTCGACCCCAACGTCCCCCTTGTCATCCCCGAGATCAACCCCGAGGACGTGAAGTGGCACAAGGGCATCATCTCGAATCCCAACTGCACCACGATCGTCACGCTTGTGGCCATCAATGCCCTCGCCAAGGAAAGCCCCATCGAAACGATCATCGCCTCTTCCTACCAGGCCGTCAGCGGCGCGGGCAAGGGTGGCATCGACGAACTCAACAATGAGGTCAAGGCCCTTTCCGAGGGCAAGCACCTTGAACCCAAGGTCTTCCAGTATCAGATCGCGTACAACATCATTCCCCAGATCGGCGGTGAGGCCTTCGAGGGCTACACCAGCGAGGAGATGAAGATGCAGAATGAGGGGCGCAAGATCCTCCACCTGCCCGAGATGAAGGTGAGCTGCACCTGCGCGCGCGTGCCCGTCATCCGCAGCCACAGTGTCTCCGTCGTGCTGCGCACGAAGGAGAAGATCAGCGTCGAGCGTGCGCGTGAGCTCATTGCAAACGCCCCCGGCTGCAAGCTCGTCGACGACCTCAAAAACAAGGTCTACCCCATGCCGCTCGACACCTCCGACCAGGACATCGTCTATGTTGGCCGCATCCGTGAGGATCTGACCGACGAGCGCGGGCTGAACCTCTGGTGCTGCGGCGATCAGGTTCGCAAGGGCGCCGCCACCAACACCATCCAGATCGCGGAACTGCTGGTAAAATAAAATTGCATGGTTCCTCTCTTTCCCCGTTTTCTGCCTTTTGTTGGCGGAAAACGGGGATTTTTTATCACAACAGGCCGGAAAAGCAAACGCATACCGTCTGTCATAACTCCGTCCGTTGTTCATTTTGTCAATGTTTCCCAGTTTTTCTTGTATGTTTTCCCCATTTTTCTCACCGATTGTAAATTCTATTTGACTTTGCCCTTGGCGGAGACTATGCTGTAATTGAAGATTGGAAACGTTACCGGAAAGGTTTCCGGAGCGGTCGCAGGGGGCGCTGGAGCATGACCATCAAGGATATCGCAAAACTTGCAGGGGTCAGCGTCAGTACGGTTTCCCGTGTGCTCAATGACCGGCCCGACGTCAGCGAGGATTCCCGCAGACGGGTCCGCGCCGTCATCGAGGCGCACAAATACGTGCCCAACAACAGCGCTCGCGACCTTGTCAAAATTCGTTCTGACGCGGTCGGCCTTGTGGTGCGCGGCGTACAGAACCCCTTCTACACCGACATCATCCACGCCATCGAGCAAAAGCTCGACGCTTCGGGCTACACGATGGTCATGCGCCAGATCCCGTCCGGCGACGACGAGATTCAGTGCGGCGCGGTAATGGAAAAGGAAAAGCGCCTGCGCGGCATCATTTTTCTCGGCGGGCGCAGCGATTATTCCCCCGAGGAGGTTGCGCTTCTCAGCGTTCCCTACATCTGCTGTTCCTACACGAACTCCTACGGTACGCTGCCGCCGGACTCCTACTCCTCTGTTTCCATCGCTGATGAGCAGGAGGCTTACCGCGCAGTGAAGGAGCTTTACGAGAGCGGCCACCGCCGCATCGCCGTGCTGACCGCCGATCCGGACGACAGCTCGATCTCCCAGCTGCGCTACCTCGGCTATCAGCGCGCGCTGCGCGACTTTGGCTTGACCGAGCATCCGGAGGATCTCATCTGCGCCAGCGACTTTACCATCGCCAATGCCTATGCCGCGATGCAAAAACGCCTGCGTTCACCCGCCGACTTTACGGCAGTATTTGCCATTGCAGACGACATGGCCATCGGTGCAATGCGCGCCCTGCGCGAAAGCGGGCGCTCCGTCCCCAGCGATTGCTCCGTCATCGCCATCGACGGCATCAGTGTTTCGGAATACATCCACCCCATGCTCACCACCCTCTGCCAGCCCATGACCGCCATGGGTGAAACCAGCGTCGGCATTCTGCTCGACATCATCGAGGGGCGCAGCGGCCACCGCCACGTCACACTGCCGACCGAGCTGCGCAAGGGCGCTTCCGTGCAGCGTCCCCATCAGTGATTTTCCCGCGGAACTCGCGTGAAAATAAATTTAAAAAGGAGTATAGATGAAATGAAAAAGTATCTTGCAATGATCCTTGCTCTTGTCATGGCTCTTTCTCTCGTCGCCTGCGGCGACAAGCAGGACGATGCCGCTGACAACAATGGCGATACTGCTACCGGCAGCGTCTACTGGCTGAACTTCAAGCCCGAGGCCGACGCTACGCTGCAGAAGGTCGCCGCCATGTACACCGAGAAGACCGGTGTGCCCGTCACCGTTGTGACCGCCGCTTCCGGCACCTACAACGAGACCCTGACCGCCGAGATGGACAAGTCCGCTCCCCCGACGCTGTTCGTCGTGGGCAACCAGGCCGCTGTTGAGACCTGGGGCGACTACTGCTACAATCTCTCCGGCACCGACATTGCCAACCAGCTGAACACCGACGCCTACAACCTCTACGACGCCGACGGCAAGCTCTGCTCCATCGGCTACTGCTACGAGTGCTACGGCATCATCGTCAACGAAGACCTTCTGGAGAAGGCCGGCTACACCCTGGGCGACATCACCAACTTTGAGACCCTCAAGGCCGTCGCCGAGGACATCCACGCCCGCGCTTCCGAGCTCGGCTTCGATGCCTTCACCTCCTCTTCCATGAGCGACGACTCCAGCTGGCGTTTCACCGGCCACCTCGCCAACCTCGAGTACTACTACGAGTCTGTGGACGATCCCGACGCCTGGAAGGCGTGCCCCCCGACCATCACCGGCGCCTACATGCAGAACTACAAGAACCTGTGGGATCTGTACATCAACAACAGCGCTGTGAATCCTGCGGATCTGGCTGCCGGCGGCTTTGACGCGGCGGACGAGTTCGGCAAGGAGCAGGCCGTGTTCTATCAGAACGGCTCTTGGGAGTGGGCCAAGCTCACCGGTACCGGCGACGATCAGTACGGTCTTGACAACCTGTCCATGATCCCGTTCTACTGCGGTGTTGCGGGCGAAGAGAACGCGGGTCTCAACTGCGGCACCGAGAACTGCTGGGCTGTCAACGCCAAGGCTTCCGAGGAAGACATTCAGGCCACGCTCGAATTCATGAACTGGATGGTCACCGATCCCGAAGTCTCCCGTATGCTGGTCGATGAATTCGCCGCCATGCCCTATAAGCAGGCTGCCGAATCCACCAACGGCTTCCTCGCCGACGCCAACGACTACACCACCAACGGCAACTACATCATGCCCTGGGTCACCAACTTCCAGCCGAACGTTGATGCTTACCGCGCTGCGCTCGTCTCCGCGATGAACCAGTACGACGCCGACCAGACTGATGTCAACTGGGCGCTCGTCAAGACCGCGTTTGTTGACGGTTGGGCCACGCAGTACGCTGCCGCCAACGGCTAACACACCTTCTGCGCGATCTGCATAAGAACAACAAGAGGGGCGGGCGATTTCGCCCGCCCCTCCCTGTATCTCACGCCTTCCGCCGCACGAAGCGGGGCGCGTGATCAAAAAATCGCCGCATATCGCGGCAGCGCACCAATCTCTTTATCTTTTTGCCGGGAGTTGATCGAATTGAAACACAAGCACAGCAATGCCGCCGTCAACAGCTCGATGATCCGCCGCTCCACCCGCCGTTGGTTCCCGCTGTTCATGGGGCCGATGGTCTGCGCATTCTTCATCGGCTTTGTTTACCCGTTCTGCAAGGGTATCTATCTCTCCTTCTGCAAGTTCAAGGTCACAAGCGATGCGACCTTTGTCGGCCTTGCCAACTACCGCCGCGCGTTCCAGGATGCGAGCTTTGTCCACTCGTTCTGGTTCACGGCGCTGTTCGCCATCGTGTCGCTCGTGCTCATCAATGTACTGGCCTTTGCCGTCGCCTACGCGCTCACGCAGGGCATCAAGGGCAGCAACCTGTACCGCACGGTGTTTTTCATGCCGAACCTCATCGGCGGCATCGTGCTCGGCTACATCTGGTCGATGATTTTCGACGGCATCCTCTCGCGCTACGGCACGTCGATCCTGCTCAACACGAAGCTCGGCTTCTGGGGTCTCATCATCCTGATGTGCTGGCAGCAGATCGGCTACATGATGATCATTTACATCGCGGGCCTGCAAGCCGTGCCCGAGGACATGCTCGAGGCCGCAAAGATCGACGGCGCCAGCCGCTGGCAGACACTTTGGAAAGTCACGATCCCGAATGTGATGCCCTCCATCACCATCTGCACGTTCCTCTCTCTTACGAATGGCTTCAAGCTCTTCGACCAGAACCTCGCCCTCACGGGCGGCCAGCCCTATACCATCCTGTCCGACGGCAGCTCGATCAAGACGACCGAAATGCTCGCGCTGAACATCCTCAACACGTTCTACGGGCAGAATGCCAACTCGCGCGGCACCGCGCAGGCCAAGGCCGTGCTGTTCTTCATCCTCGTAGCGTCCATCGGACTTCTTCAGCTTCGCTCCAACCGCAAAAAGGAGGTGCAGCAGTAATGAACAATCGCTCTCTTTCTGCCGAACGCCGCCGCAAGACGGTTCTCTCCGTCGTGCTCGGCATCATTTGCATCATCTATGTGCTGCCGGTTCTGACGGTGGTCATCAACTCCTTCAAGATCAACACCTACGTCAAAACCGACACCTTCGCCCTGCCGAACGCAGAGAGCTTTGCCGGCTGGGCCAACTTCATCAAGGGTCTGACCTTCGGCAACTACCCGTTTTTGAAGTCCGCCGGGTACAGCTTGTTCATCACCATCGTTTCCACCGCGCTGATCCTGCTCTGCACGTCGATGGCCGCGTGGTACATCGCGCGCGTGGACAGCAAGCTCTGCCGTGCGATCTACTACCTCTGCGTCTTTTCCATGGTCGTGCCGTTCCAGATGGTCATGTTCACGCTGTCGAAAACGGCCGATACGGTCAAGCTCCCCTATTTTAACTTTGCCTCCGGCGGCTTTCGTCTGGTCGCGCTGAATACGCCGTGGACGATCCCCATCATCTACCTCGGCTTCGGCGCGGGGCTTGCGATCTTCATGTTCGTCGGCTTTGTCAAGTCGATCCCGCTTGAGATCGAAGAGGCCGCCGCCATCGACGGCTGCGGCCCGCTGCGCACGTATTTCTCCGTTGTGCTGCCGATGCTGCGGCCCACGATGATCTCCGTCGGTATTCTCGAGATCATGTGGGTGTGGAACGACTATCTGCTGCCCTATCTCGTGCTCGACCGCACGAAGTACATGACCATTCCCATTCACATTCAGTATCTCAAGGGCAGCTACGGCACCGTCGACCTCGGCGCGACGATGGCGCTGATCCTGCTCAGCATTCTCCCCGTCATCATTTTCTACCTGCTGTGCCAGAAGTACATCATCAAGGGTGTTGCCGCAGGCGCAGTCAAGGGTTGATCCCAATTTTTCCTCGAAAGAAGTGGTTCCATTGATCGAACGATCCGCCGGCATTCTGATGCCGATCTCCTCCCTTCCCTCGCCCCACGGCATCGGCACGATGGGCAAGGCCGCCTATGACTTTGCCGACTTTCTCGCCGCCGCAGGGCAGAAATACTGGCAGCTCCTGCCGCTCGGCCCGACGAGCTACGGCGACTCACCGTATCAGAGCTTTTCCTCCTTTGCGGGCAACCCGTACTTCATCGACCTCGACCTGCTCATCAAGGATAAGCTCCTGACGCGCGCAGAGGTCAACTCCTGCGACTGGGGCGACGATCCCCGCTATGTTGACTACGGCAAGATCTACGAAAGCCGCTTTGCGCTGCTTGAAAAGGCCAAGGCGCGCGGCTTTGCGCGCGACCACGAGGACATCGCAGCGTTTGAAAAGAAAAACGAGCGCTGGCTGCCGGATTACGCGCTCTTCATGGCGCTCAAGCGCCACTTCGGCATGAAGGCGTGGACAGAGTGGGACGATGAGGACATCCGCTGCCGCAAGGACAGCGCGGTCATTGAGCGCTACCGCGACATGCTGCGCGAAGACGTGGAGCTGTTCACCTACATTCAGTTTCTGTTTTTCCGCCAGTGGACCGCGCTCAAGGACTATATCCACTCCCTCGGCATCCGCATCATCGGCGACCTGCCCATCTATGTGGCGATGGACTCCGCCGACGTGTGGGCAGAGCCCGAGATGTTCCAGCTGGACGAACACAACGTCCCCGTTGAGGTCTCCGGCGTCCCGCCCGACTGCTTCAGCGCCGACGGGCAGCTCTGGGGCAACCCTCTCTACAACTACGAAGCGATGGCGCGCGACGGCTACGGCTGGTGGATCCGCCGCATCGGCGGCGCGCAGCAGCTCTACGATGTGATCCGCATTGACCATTTCCGCGGCTTTGAGAGCTATTGGGCCATTCCCTATGGCGAAACGACCGCGAAAAACGGCCGCTGGGTCAAAGGCCCCGGCATGTCACTCGTCGGCGTGCTGACCGGCTGGTTTCGTGACCTTGACTTCATCGCCGAGGACTTGGGCTATCCCTCGCCTGAGGTCGTGCAGCTGCTGAACGATTCCTGCCTTCCCGGCATGAAAGTGCTGGAGTTTGCGTTTGACTCGCGCGACCCGAGCAACTATCTGCCGCACAGCTGCAACTTCAACAGCATCTGCTACACCGGCACGCACGACAACGCGCCCCTCGCCCTCTGGCGCACGGAGGCGGATAAGGCGGACATCGCGTTCGCGAAGAAGTACCTCGGTCTCAATGACGAGGAGGGCTTCAACGCCGGCATCATCCGCGGCGGCATGAGTTGCCAAAGCCGACTCTTCGTCGCACAGATGCAGGACTATCTGGGGCTCGGCAAGGGCTGCCGCATGAACACCCCCGGCACATCAAGCGGCAACTGGCAGTGGCGCATGCTCCCGGGAGAGGCAAGCAAAAAGCTTGCCAAAACCATCCACGAGACGACCCGCATCTACGGGCGCCTGTAAGGCAAAAAACACGGTAGGCGGTTATGGGCAAACGCCCACAGCCGCCTGTTTCGTTATATTTCGGCAGGATATTACCTTTTGTATTCGATTTTTGACAAAGACCGAGGCAGAGCATGTGCTCCGCCTCGGTCTTTCTTTTTATAGCAGCAGCAGCTTTTCAGCATCCAGCGCAACGCAGACAGTCTCTCCCTCGCGCAGGCTGTTTCCCCGCGCAGCAGCGACGCGCAGCGCCGGCGCGCCCTCCCCGCAATGCTCGGGGCGCAGCAGAAGAATATCCTGCTCCATGCCGGAGATCACGCGGCAGAGCGTGCAGCGGAGCGTGCCGCTAACGCTCAGGGCCACGGCATGATCCGGAATGCCGAGGGTCGTAAAGGTTTTCCCCTTTGCGTCAACTGGCAGTGCCATCCCCCACTCCGGCAAATAGACCGCGCCGTTTTTTTCCACGGCTGCAAGAAAGTTCTTGCAGCCTGCAAGCCGCGCCGCGCTAACGCTTTCAGGGTGGCGGATCATCTCGTCCATCCCCGTCACCGCTCCTGTTTTGCCGTCCTCCATCACGCAGACGCTGCCGCAGTTGCGGTAGCATTCGTCCAAATCGTGGCTCACCCAAAGAACCGGCCCGCCAAACAGGGCAAGCAGGTCGGCAAGCTCCAGTTCAAGGTTCCACTTCAAGTAGCTGTCGAGCGCAGAGAAGGGTTCATCGAGCAGAATGGCTTCCGGCTCGGACGAGAGGATCCGCGCGAGTGCCACGCGCTGCTGCTGTCCGCCGGAGATCTGCGCAGGGTGTTTCTTCTCAAGCCCCTCCAGACGGAACATGCGGATCTTCTCCGCCAGCAGTTCCTTTTTCTGCGCCTTGTGCTCGCGGCGGATGCCGCAAAGGATATTCTGCTCCACCGTCATGTTCGGAAAAAGCGCATACTGCTGGAAGAGGTATCCGACCCGGCGCTGCTGGGGCGGCAGGTCGATCTTCTTCTCGCTGTCGAAGAGAACGCGATTGCCGAGCACGATGCGCCCGCAGTCGGGCGTCATGATGCCCGCGATGCACTTTAAGGTCACGCTTTTGCCGCAGCCCGAGGCGCCGAGCAGCGCCGTCGTTCCGTCCTGCGCCTCAAACTGCGCGCGCAGTCGGAACGCGCCGAGTTTTTTTTCGATGTCTACGCAAAGGCTCATCGGCTGCCCCTCCTCTTCCTGCCCGCCTCGCTCAGAAGGTCGCGCCGCTCGAGCATATTGACCGCCAGCAGCACGACAGCGGAGATGGCCATATTGACCATGACCCACTTCGTCGCAAGGGCATCGTTGTTCGTCTGCCAGAGCTGGTAGACCGTCGTGGAGATGGTCGCGGTCTTGCCGGGCGTGTAGCCCGCAATCATGCTCGTCGCGCCGTATTCACCGAGCGCGCGCGCAAACGCCAGCACCGTGCCTGCCAGCACGCCCTGCCGGCAGTAGGGCATACGGATGCGCCAGAAGATGTAGGTGTTGGAAAGGCCGAGTGTCTGCCCCGAATAGGCGAGTGTCTCATCAAAGGACTCGAACGCGCCGCGCACCGTGCGGTACATCAGCGGGAAGATGACGACCACCGTTGCAAAAATCGCCGACCACCAGGTCATGACCATCTTGACGCCAAAGGTTTCAAGCACCCACGCGCCGACGACGCGCTTGGGACCAAATACACGCAGCAGAAGATAGCCCACGACCGTAGGCGGCAGCACGAGCGGCAGCGTCAGGATCACGTCGAGCACGCCCTTTATAAGCCGCGGGAGCCTCGCAATGTAGTAGGCGGCAAAAATGCCCGCAAAGAAAATGATGACCGTAGAGATCGCCGCGATGCGCAGCGAATTCCAGAGGGGATACCAGTCCATCGTGACCTCCCATGAAGAAGGGTTGCAGAGATCAGGCGATCTCTATATTCGCCTTTTAGGCTTTCATTTTAGTAAACCGCGCTGAAGCCGACGCGCTCGAAGACGGTCATCGCGGCATCGGTTTCAAGATAGGCGAGGAATGCGCGCGCGGCCTCTTCCTTTTCGCCCTTGAGCACGGCGGCAGGATAGATGACCTGACCGCACATCTCGGCCGTGGCGCTGTCGACGACCTCGAGACCCGCGGAGAAGGCGTCGGTCGCGTAGATGATGCCGCAGTCGGCGGCAGCCTCGCTCACCTGCGTCGTGACCTCTTTGACGTTGTTGCCGTAGGTGAGGCAGTCGATCATGGCAGATTCGTCAAGGCCGTAGTAGGCAAAGATCTTCTGCGTATACTGGCCGACAGGCACGTCGCTGTTGCCGATGGCGAGCAGCACATCGCCGCCTTTCAGAAGCTGCGCGAGCTGGTCGAAGCTCTCAATACCCTTGGGGTTGCCCTCGGGAACGGCGAGCGTCACCTTGTTTTCAAGAAGGTCGATGCGGCTGTCGGTCACGATGAGGTCAAGGCCATTGGGATTCTTCTCCGTGTCGCCGATGAGGCTGCCGTCCATCGCGTTCATCTGCGTGGGTGCGGCGGAGATGAAGAGGTCGCAGTCCGCACCCTCGCTGATCTGGGTGAGGAGCTTGCCGGAGGAATCAAAGTTGAAGATGAGCGTAACGTTCGGCGCGACCTCCTTGTACATCTCGGCGATCTCATTGAGCGTTTCGGTCATGGAGGCGGCGGCGAAGACGATCAGCTCGACCGGCTCAGCCGCATCGTCCTGCGTGTCAGCGTCGTTCGCGCCGTCATCCTTGCTGCCGCAGGCAGTCAGGGCAAGCACGAGTGAGAGGGCAAGAAGCAGAGACAACAGTTTTTTCATTTTGGGATACATCCTTTCAAAATTTGTTTTCGCTATTCTTCAAATAGATAGCGATGATCTAAAATGTCGCGCCCGCAGGCGCGAGATTTTATTTTCCAAACGGGCACAGGGGATAGCGGCAGGGCTTGCAGCCAAGGCACAGCCCCCCCTCGCCGAGCACGGCAATGTCTGCGCGCGTGACGGGCACATCGGCCGCAACGCGCGGCAAAATGAGGTCGAAGACCGTCGCGCCCGCGTACATCACGCAGCCGGGCAGACCCATGACGGGTGTGCCGTCGTCGAAGTAGCCGAGCAGGAACATGGCTCCCGGCAGCACCGGCGCGCCGTAGGCGATGATGTTCGCACCCGCGGCGCGGATGCCGCCCGGCGTGTTATCGTCGGGGTCGACGCTCATGCCGCCCGTGCAGAGGATCATGTCCGGCTTTTTCCCGCGCATGGCGAGCACCGCGTCGCGCACGTTCTCCACTCCGTCGCCGGAGTAGACGACCTCGATCGTTTCGATGCCGTAGGTCTTGAGCTTGTCGATGACGACGGGCGTGAAGGTATCCTGAATGAGCCCTTTTTTCACCTCGCTGCCGGTAGCGACGATGCAGGCAGTCTTTCGCACGAAGGGCCTGAGCGCAAGCAGCGGCTCTTTTCCCGCCGCCGTTTCGGCTCTTTGGAGCTTTTCCTCCTCGATGATGAGTGGGATGACGCGCATGCCCGCGAGCTTGTCGCCTTCGCGCACGGCCGTGCCGCCCTTGCGCGTGGCGATCATCACCTCGTCCTGACTGTTCACGGCGACAAGGCGCGCAGAATCGACGAGAAACACGCCGTCGCAGGCGGCTTTCAGCTCGATCTTGCCCTCTTTTACCTCGCTGCGGATCATGTTCTCCTGCCCGCAGAGGGCCAGAAGCCGCTCCGCCGCGTCGTTTTCGTGCACCATGCCGCTTGTTATCTCCCAGACGTAGAGGTGCTCCTTTCCCATGCTGAGCAGCACCGGAATGTCCTCTTCCGTCACAACATGACCCTTGCGGAAGCGCGCGTCCTTATACTGATCCTTGATGATCTGCGTTAGGTCGTGGCAGAGCACATGACCCACCGCATTCTCAGTTTTGATAAGTTTCATTTCAGCACCTCGATCTCATCACCGGGGCGAATGCGGCCCTCTTTGATCACGACGGCGAAGATGCCCTCGGTCGGCATCACGCACTTGCCCGTCGCCTTCTTGATCTCGCAGTCGTTGTGGCACTGCTTGCCGATCTGCGTGACCTCAAGTTCCGTTTCGCCCACGCGCAGATGCGTACCGACGGGCAGCGTCTTGAGCGCAATGCCGCGCGTATTGATGTTTTCTGCAAAAATGCCCGCGTCCAGTTCGATGGGGCAGGCCTCACGCATCGTATCCACGCTTTCGTCGGCAAGGAGGCTGATCTGGCGGTGCCAGTCGCCCGCGTGGGCGTCGCCCACAATGCCGTGATGGCATTTTACGTCGATATAGGGAACCTCATGCTTGCGCACGCCCTTTTTCTCGCTGATGTTCACAGCCGTTACATGAGCCATTTTATCATTCCTCCGCTTCATAAACGCCGCTCTTCCCGCCCTCTTTATAGAGAAGGTGAACGTTGTCGATCCTCATATCGCGCTGCACGGCCTTGCACATATCGTACACCGTGAGCGCCGCGACGCTCACCGCCGTGAGCGCTTCCATCTCAACGCCCGTTTCGCCATGGCAGCGGACCTCGCTCAGGATATGCAGCGCGGTATCCTCGATTGAAAATGAGATGTCCACCTTTGTCAGCAGCAACGGGTGGCACATTGGGATCAGCTCGCTGTTCTTCTTCGCGGCCATAATGCCCGCGACCTGCGCGACCGCCAGCACGTCGCCCTTGCCGATGGTGCCTTCTTTGATCTTGTCCATCGTCGTTTTTGCCATGCGCACCGTTGCCTCGGCGCGCGCGACGCGGAAGGTCTGCGCCTTTTCGCTCACGTCCACCATGTGGGCGCGTCCCTGTTCGTTAAAATGCGTCAGTTCCATGTGCTTTCACCCTCCAATCGCAAACATGCCGCGCTGCGCTTCCGTTTCTCCGGTCTCGTCCATGTGGTGGCGCTCCGGTTTCATCAGAATGCCGCGGCGGATCGCCGCTTCCAGTTCGTCACCCGAAAGGCCGCGCAGCGATAGCTCCGCAGCCGAATGCAGGCAGGGCTTCAATTTTCCGTCCGCCGTGATGCGCACACGGCTGCATTCGCTGCAAAAGGCGTGGCTCATCGGGGCGATCAGCCCGACTGTTCCCTTTGCGCCGGGGAAGCGGTAGCACGCGGCCACGCCGTCGTGCGAAATGGCCTCCAGCTCCGGACAGCGCTCCAAAACCGCCTGCGCAGGGAGATAGGCGCCAAAGTCCCTGCCGCAGCCCATCGGCATGCGCTCGATGAAGCGCACCTGCCAGTCGTGCGCGCGCGTCAGCGCGGCAAAATCGGCGATCTCATCGTCGTTGACGCCGCCGAGCAGCACGCAGTTGAGTTTGATTTTCTCAAAACCTGCGCGCTCGGCCGCCTCGATGCCCCGCAGGACGTCAGAAAGCGTACCAAGGCGCGTGATGGTGCGAAAGCGCTCTTCTTTCAGCGTGTCGAGGCTGATGTTGAGGTGCGTGACGCCCGCTTCGCGCAGCGCCGCTGCCTGCTCTGCAAGCAGACTGCCGTTCGTGGTAAGACACAGCTCTTCAACGCCCGGAATTTCCGCAAGCATCCGGCAGAAATCGACCGCGCCGCGCCGCACGAGCGGCTCGCCGCCCGTAACGCGGATCTTGCGAACACCGCAGCGCACAGCCGCCGCAGCCATGTCGCGCAGCTCTTCAAGCGAGCAGATATCTCCGTGCGCACATTTTTCAATGCCGGCGTCCGGCATGCAGTAGCGGCAGCGGTAGTTGCAGCGGTCTGTGATGCTGATGCGCAGATAGGTAATGGCTCTTGCGTAGCTGTCCACCACAAAAACCGCCTCCCTTCACCATGTTGATTGCATGATATTTTACCAAAAATAACGCTTGCTTGCAATCTTGCTGTTCGGCATTGCCGGATAACGATTTGTTATTGTCGCATTATTGACTTTTACCGTCTGTTTTTTTAAAATGAAAAAGAAGAAAAAGCATTCAGGAGGGACACTTATGGCAGACGGCAACACGATCCGCTCCGTTGCCAAGGCAATGGAGCTGCTGCAGCTGCTGAGCGATGCGGGCGAGCCGATGACGCTCACCGACATCAGCAGCCGCGCAGGACTGCCCAAAAGCACGGCCTTCGGCCTTTTGACCACCATGCGGGATCACGATGTCATCACGCAGCACGCCGATGGGAAATACGCCCTTGGCCTGCGGCTTTTTGAATACGGCTGCCGCGCCAGCGCCTTCTGGAACGCCTCTTCGCTCGCGCGGCCCTACCTTGCGCACCTGGTCGACGAGACCGGCGGCTCTGCGATGCTCTCCACTTATGAAAACGGACACATTGTCGCGCTTGATCAGGCGGAGGGGCGCGACAGCCTGCGCGTCGTCTCCGCGCCCGGTGCGCGCCTGCCGCTGCACTGCACCTCGCAGGGGAAGATCGTCCTCGCCCACATGAGCGAAAGCGAGGCTGCCAAGCTCCTCTCCCGTGCAGCACCGCTCACACCCTTCACGCCCCACACGGAAACAGACACAGCTGCGCTGCTCGCGTCCCTGCCCGCCTGCCGGGAGGCAGGCTTTGCCGTGGAAAACGGCGAATATAAAATTGGCCTGCGCTCCATTTCCGCGCCGGTCTTCACCGGCGGCGGCACGCTCAAATATGTCGTCAGCGTGCTCGGCATGTTCCGCTCCGTGCACTCGGATGAATTCGCGCACGCCGAGCGCGCCGTTGTCGCCGCGGGGCAGATGCTCTCTGCCGCGCTGGGGTATCAGGGGTGACGGATCGCTCTTCGGCACAAGGACCTCTCCGATAAGCAGCAAAAATGTCCCCGCGTTTTTTCAAACGCGGGGACATTTTTCTTCATTTTCTGCTCAGTGGCCTTCGCCGGCAAGCATCTTGAGCCCGTGGCTGAGTGCGCCGAGGACGGCGCTCAGGTTTTCGCGCGCAGCCTTTTCAGATCCCGGCAGATTCACAATGAGGCTCTTCCCTCTGCTTCCCGCTGCGGCGCGGGAGAGCATCGCGTTCGGCGTGATCGACAGGCTAAAATAGAGCATCGCCTGCGGGATCGCGGGAATCTCGCGTTCGAGCACGGCACGCGTTGCCTCGGGCGTCACATCGCGCGGGGAAAGTCCCGTGCCGCCGCTTGTAATAATAAGGTCGCAGTGCTCTTCGTCCGCGCAGCGGATCAGCTCCGCGCTGATCTGCTCTTTTTCGTCCGGCACGATGGAGGTGTACACAACGTCGCAGCCCGCCTCTTTCAGTATTTGGGTCACAGCGGGGCCACTCTTATCTTCGTACACGCCCGCAGACGCGCGGTCGCTGACGGTGATGACAGCTGCCTGATAGTGCATCGTCTTTTGCCGCCTTTCCTTAAAAGTCGACCGTCCCCTCAAGCACACGCAGGTCATACGGCTCGTAGACGGCCTTGCGGTATGCGTCCACGTCGAGCTTCACGCCCGTCCAGTCGGAGTGGATCTCGCCGGTCTGCTTGATGAGAATATCGTAGAGGATATCATAGGTCACACCATCATCGCCCGTTTCCACAATGGTGGAGTAGGGCAGCGTTTTATGGTAGGTCATGTGCAGACCCTTGTAGTCGAAATGATAGCCGTTGCGCATGCGGCAGCCGTCAAGCCCCTTGTAGGCAAAGCGCTTTTTGAGATCCGCGAGGATCTTGTCGCCCTCTTCCTGATAGAGGTTTTCGGGCGTGGTCTCGGTATAGTCGTAGCGGAACTGCACGGGGATATTATACTTGCGCCAGCGCTCGGCGTAATCGGTCAGCTCATCGGCAGGATAATCCATGTACAGCACGCAGTTCACGCGCTTGGGCGTTGCGATGCGGGCAACGATCTCATCGGGCGATTCTTCAACGTACTTCGTCAGATGACGGGAAATGTTGATGCAGGTGATCTTGTCGCGGTTGCGCTCGGTGAAGGCGAGCATCTCTTCTGCGCTGCATCCGGGCTGCACGGGGAAGGTCGTGTTGATATACACCTTATGCGTGGTGGGAATCGCGTCGAGCATGCGCTGGAGTGCCTTCAGGTTGGCAAACGGCTCGCCGCCGGTAAATACAAAGTCGCAGTACGGCGTGATCTCATTCATCACGGCGATGCTCTCAAGGATCGCCTCAACGCTGAACCCCTCAGCATGGGCGTACTCCTGCTTGTTCACGCAGAAGGGGCAGTGGTTCCGGCAGTCATAAGGTACAAATATCGTTACAGTTGCGCCGCCCTCGCGCGTCTTATAGGGATGAGTCATTGGTTCTTGTCCGTCCTCTGTCAAAAATAAATAATGAGAATATTTTACTCTTAAATACAGGAGATTGCAAGCAAGCATCTGACAAAACTCTCATTTTGTCGATTTTTGCTTTTCTTCGCGCAAAAGACCGCACACATAGGAAAATGCCGCGTCCTCGCCCTCTTCTTTGAGCACGCGCAGCATTTCGCCGATCAGCTCGCCCGTTTCGGGATGGATCAGGATATGACCGCGCGAGCGTTCGTAGTAGTCGTAGGCTGAGGCGTCGGTATATTGCTCGCCCTGATAGATCTTACAGGCGGCGATGCGGTCGCAAAACATCTCTGCCACATATTTGAGCGGCATTTTGCACCCGCCCATATAGACCTTGCCGTCCTCGCCGATGCAGTAGTCGATCCAATATTCAAAGTGGTGGCGGTTGCGCCCCTTGTGATGGAGCCAGGCAAGGCTCACGCCGTTCTCGCGGCGCTCGGCGTCGTTCGGGCTGCGATACCCCTGATAATACTTGACGCCGCGGAAGAATTCCGCGGGGCTGTATTTGCTCAGATCGTGCCGTATTCCCTGTGCATACAGGCCGAGGCGAAAACAGTACCGCCGCACCAGACGGCGGTGACGTGTGATGGTTTTGAAGTGCTCCCAAGCGCGCATACGGACATCTCCCCTGCATATTCCGGCAGGCCGCCCGCTGCGGTTCGCCGCTTTCCCGCGCATGGCTCCCGCTCTCAGCACAGCGCATGCACACATATAAAAATAGTATATCATATTCTCCAAAAATGCAACAATGTATTTTTGCCGATATTCTGCGCAAAATGTCTGCAAGGGCGGCACCCCCCCCTGCCCTTTTGTCTCCTCCGCGCGGGTAAGCGGCAAGCGCCCGCGCGGAGTGAGCGTGCCATCTTCTGTTGAACGCAAAAAGGCGCGGCCTGTTGGCCGCGCCCTTTCTATGCCGGGAAGAAGTCCTTACAGGTTCTTCTCGTAGCTCTCGATCATCTTCTTGAACATGTGACCCGCAGGAACCGCTTCTTCCAAGGGTATTGTATCTTCTTGTTTTTTGCCCTGTTCGGCCATATCCCCGGTGATGATACCCGCGCGACTTTTGAACTTCCGCAGGTACTTTTCCGTGGTTTCGCCGGTGAAGATCTTGATCTGGAGCAGGAGCGTATCGTCCTCTGTGGGAGTGACAAAGATCTTGTCGATATACTTGTCCACGAACTCCTTGGTGATGATCCCGCTTGCCGCGTCCCGCTGGGCGTTGGCAAGCACCTTCCTGATCTCCTCGATCTTTTTGCGGAATTCCTCCCCCTCTAAGGCATCTCGCTCCAATTCTGCGATCTCCGCCTCTGCCGCCTGGATCTCCTCGTTGCAGGCGGCGGTCATGGACTTGAAGTCCGCATGGGTCACGCTGTCGTCTGCAATCAGCTGCAAAAGCTTATTTTTCTTCCGGTTGGCGAGATCAATGATCTTCTGCTGCTCCTCGATTTTCTGCGGCAGCGCGCCGTTTCTCGTCAGTTCGTTGTACAGCCGCACATACTCTGCGATCATGGCGTCGGCGTCGGCTTTGGTGTCGCGGAACACTTCGTAGAGCACAGGCTTGATCTCTTCTTCATAGATCGCAAACGAGGCGCAGGAGTCCGCGCCGTTTTTGATCTTGCCGGAGCAAAGCCATTTGCTGTTCTTCCTGCCGCTTCGGTCTTTGGATTCCCGCCGGTAGTAGGGCTGGCCGCAATGCGTACACCAGAGCTTTCCGGTCAGGAGGTTTGCGTGGTTGCAGATGCCCTGACGGTTCTTTACATCCTCGCTGCGGCGCTTGAGGATCTCGTTTGCTTTGTTCCATAGCTCTTCGCTGACGATCGCCGGTACGATCTCGCCGGTCTCGTCCTTGAACATCACCCATTCCTCCGGCGGAAGGAATTTCTGCTTCTTGGTGAACATATCCACCACCTTGACCTTGTTGCCCACGTAGTAGCCTTTGTACTTGGGGTTGGAGATCATGCCCGACATGGTGGAGTGCGCGATCTTGTTGCCGTTGAGGTTGCGATACCCCTTTTCCCAAAAGAGCGTTTCCAGCTGCTTCATGGAATACCGGTCGGTAGCGTAGCGCTCAAACAGTTCTCTCACCATCGGGGCTTCCGTTTCGTCGATCACCAGCCGCCTCTGGTCCTTCCGATAGCCGAAGATCCGGCTGTTGCCCAGCACCACGTTTTGCCTGATGGCCTGCTGATGCCCGAACTTCACGCGGGAGGAAAGCTTGCGCAGCTCGTCCTGCGCGATGGAGGACATGATGGAAAGGCGAAGCTCAGAATCCTCGTCCAGCGTGTTGATGTTGTCATTCTGGAAAAAGACTCCCACGCCATCGCTCAGAAGCTGCCTGGTGTATTGGATCGAGTCGAGCGTGTTTCTGGCAAAACGGGAGATCTCCTTTGTGATGATCAGATCGAATTTATCGAACTGTGCGTCGTCCACCATGCGGTTGAAGTTCTCGCGGTGCTTGGTGGAGATGCCGGAAAGTCCCTCGTCGATGTAGCCGGGCACGAATGTCCAGGTGTTATTTTTGCGGATCAAATCTTCATAGTAGCGAATCTGGTTTTCCAGCGAGTTTCGCTGTTCATCCGATTCAGAGGACACGCGGGCATAATACGTCACCCGCAGCGGAATGTCATAGAGGCTTTTTGTGCGAAGCTGCTGCCGCACGGTGTGTATATCCATATCGTTCTCCTAAGTTTCGTAAAATCATCATCTGTATTATACATGAGCAGAAAAAGAAAAGCAAGAGGCCCACGAAACACATAGGCCTCCTGCACTGCGTTTATCTCGACAGACTCCTTGCGGTCCTGGCATTGATCTTGTTGATCATCAGGTTGCGCTCCCGCTCTGTGATCAGTCCCTTCTCGAACAGCACATTGTTGTAGTATTTCAGCCACGCTTCCTCAAAGGCCGCCTTCCTCTGCTGTTCCGGGGCTATGGTCCTGCTCATTTTTACTGCCATAGAATTCCTCCGTTTCGCAGTAGTAGTATGGCCTTAAACCTCCTGATCCATTCGCTGATGTCCCTGCTGAAAACGCAGAAAAACAGTGCCCTTACACGAACAAATCGTGTAAGGGCACTGCTCTTTTCTTAAATCGTAGCAATGGGTCTATCTGCGCTTCTATTTTCTTTGCTCAGGTCGATCATATTCCTGCGAAGGAGAAGTGCTTTACTTCATCGCGCGGTACAGGAACGTCACGATCTGTGCTCTCGTGCAGGTGGCGTTCGGCATCAGTTTCACGCCGTCACCCTGCAAGATCCCCGCAGCAAGCGCCCAGTTCATCG